>Ga0307425_1001393_pt1 | contig 14549 bp, 9 predicted proteins | sample SalMarWE160330MG_FD_202152 | JGI IMG/M metagenome (GOLD analysis project Ga0307425, IMG submission 202152) | Salt marsh sediment microbial communities from the Plum Island Ecosystem LTER, Massachusetts, United States - WE1603-30 | ecosystem: Environmental > Aquatic > Marine > Intertidal zone >... | reverse complement strand
TGACTCGAGCCGTGAGTTGCATGGAGAGCAGGTGCACCAACTGGCTCCAACGGGTAAAAGACCGGGCTTTCCGACCGGTGCCGTGCTCGGTTTCCAGTTTGGCAAAATGATGTCTCGGAATAAGTTTAAGCATCTGATGAAAGATTGTGTTACAATGGGCCATAGTCCGAAATCTCCTTTCTGTTTAGTTGGTTATGGCTAACCCATTCTAACAGATTCCGGGAGTTTTCGGACTTTTTTAAATCAGTTAACCGGACAGCACTGACCAAGGCCCGGATTTCATCGAGGGACAACGCTTGAACATCCGGTGCCTTGGTTTTAAGCCTGGCTTCGGCTTTTTCCCGGAGGTCTGGAGTTTTCTTTGGGGGTCTCCTGTCCTGTCCCATGGCTCACTCCTTGTGGGGGGCAATTCTTCCTTGAGGTCGCCGGGCCGGGAGATTCAGAGGCCAGGCCCCCATGCGTCGCCCGGCGTTTCCGGGCAGATCATGCTTTTATGAATCCCATCGGGCCGGGAGGTTCGCCCGGGAACCCTTACGTGACCACAGCCGGTCTAATCCTTGACTGACCTGCCATATCCTTCTCCGGGCCAAACCATGACCCGCAAAGAGGGATTGGCCTCCTTGACCCTGGATGCTCTTACCAGGCTCGGGTTGCCGGTATGCAGAAGGTATGCAAAGTACGGCGCCGCCAGTGGCCGTCATTAACTTATTTATATATTATAGTCCTAACAATTTATGTCAATTTATTTTAAGCCCTGTTATATTAATGAGTTACCTTGATAGTGGGTGTGGTGCCTACCGGCAAAGGGCAAAAAGGGCAGGGGGGCCACGGGCTCATCCTGAAAGGCCGTTGATCACCCCGGCCCCTGAGTCGCCTCTAACTGATCTCGGATGCGGATCAGGCCTGATCATCAAGGCGCGCCTGGTGGCCTGAGCCTCCGACAATTGATTTGACAGGTGCTCCGGAAGATGGCATATCCTTTCCAGGAAGCTGAGGGGGAAGTCGCGTTACCGCCGGCCGGCCCGGGCCCCTGGCCTTTACCGGTCTGAACCCGGGGCAGAGCCGGATGCCGGTCTCAAGCGGCAATATGCCAGGCTCAGGGCGGGGCCGGGCCCGGTGACCGCGGCGCTTCCCGGGGGGAGGGGAATGGGCAACTTATCGGGAAGTCGGCCCCCGGGAAAAAGTGCAGCCGCCGTGCTCCCCCAGCAAAAATAAGATACATTATAAGAACCGCGCCTGTAGCTCAGGGGATAGAGCAACGGACTTCTAATCCGTCGGTCGCAGGTTCGAATCCTGCCAGGCGCGCCAGTGGAATCAAGGGATTAGCGAAATAACGATAACTTCTTATTTACTCCCTGTGCATCTCCTGTGCACGGATTCCTTTTGAAGGGTTCTTTTAGGTGGGGGTTGTGGGCTTGTGCCGCGTGACGGTTGTCCCGATGAATGTTTTTTATGCCTGTCCCTTCATGGCTGTTTTTTCTCTTAAGACCAAAAGATTATCTGGAGCTTGAATCCCGAGGCGGACTTGGGTTCCCCTGATTTCGACCACCATTATCTTCACATTATCCCCAATTAGAACCTTTTCATCTTTTCTCAAGGTAACAACTAACATGATAGGCCTCCCGGCTGCAAAAGCCTGGCACAATTCGTGCCACCCCCGCCGCTTTTGTGAGGTGGGGGTTAAAACGAAAAAAAGCGGCCCAAGGCCGCTTTTTTCTTTTTAACCCACGTCCCCAAAACGACCGCATGAGAACCGTCAGGACCGACGATAAGGGGCTGGGCCAGAGGTTGACCTTCACGAAGTTATGCAGTTTCCGGGGAAAAGCCAGGAGCTAAAAAAAACTGAAATTGAGGCTCGTCGCCCTCCCGTCTGTTCAGGAAATGAAGTTCCCTGGTCGGCGCTTGCCATTCTTCGGACCTTTACCCCTCAATGTACGGATAGACTGGTGGAGGTGGCGCCGGCTTGACTGGTGGAGGTGGAGGAGCCACTTGAGGCGTCGGCACAACCTTCGGGGGAATCATTTGCATCCTGATCACCTGTTCCGGGCTCACCGGCACCTGCAAAGGAACAAAACACGAGTCCCCCGATGACCCCGTCGGACTCTTGATGGTGGTGGCGCACCCGGTGAAAAGCACAGGGATTAGAAAAAGCAGCAGGAGGGGATTTCTCATAGGCCTCACCTTCCTTGTGATCGTTTAACGGCCTTGTTCAACATGCGCACTGCCTTCGTCTGCGCTGAGCCCCAGCAGGAACAGGTCTAGGTAATCGTAAAGGCATATTAAATCTTGGTTGGAGGGGTATCAATCAGGGATTTCCTAATTTTTGCTGATTAAAATCCTAATATACTTCTAAATTTACAAAGAATATGGTCGAAAATGAGAAAACAATTTTATACTTGACGGCCAGGTCACGATAAATTAAATCTTCTCACCTTTTTCTTGTCCGCCAAATAACCCACCCGTAAAGTCCCAGATTAATACTCAGCACCAAAAAACCCAGGAAGATTTGCAAGTTACGGGTGAGGAAAGCAGGGTAGATGAGGGGAAGGATATAGTGTTCCACGAAGGTGGTTGGGTAAGGGAGGCCTCCACCTTTAGTCCGAAGCCAGTTCTCCAGCGGAGTCAGTGGGCAGACCCAGTTGGCAAATTCGATCAATACCGCCCACAGGAAGGTGGGCACCTGTATCCAGGCCACTACCCTCCACTTCAGGACCAAAAATACCCCGAAGACGGCAAAAAGAATAAAACCGAGATGGATTACCAAAACGAGGTCAGCAAGGAAGCGAAACAGCATGTCGCTGAATAAAATTAACCATATGGTGATTGATGCGGTATGATTCAACCTTCAAGAGGCCGCCCCTATTTCAGAGATTTGGCTTTATCAAAATCATAGCGGGCCCGCTCTTCATCGCCCCTCTTTTTATATAACTTGCCGCGCAGCTCATAGGTCTCGGGCAGATCAACATTTAAAGATATTGCTTTGTTAAGATCATGGAGGGATTTTTCATAATTGCCGATTTCCAGGTAAACTATGCCGCGATTCTTATACGCTTTGCCAAACGTGGGGTTCAAGGAGATGGCCCGGTTAAAATCATTGAGGGCCCATTCAAAATCTCCCCGGGCGGCGTATACTTCTCCCCGGGCGTTATAAGTGACGGCATGTCTCCAATCCAGAGGCAGGGCTTTATTAAAATTATTGAGTGCCTGGTCATATACCTTTTGCTGAAAAAAGTAAATTCCCCGGTTAATGTAAGCATCCCGTAGATTTGGGTCAAGAGAGATCGCCTTGTTATAATCTTTAAGCGCTTCCGACTGCTTCCCTTGAGCAGTATATAAAACTCCACGGTTGTTGTAGGCCTGGGCAAATTGAGCGTCTAAAGAGATGGCCTGGTTATAATCCTGAAGTGCTTTATCATATTCTTTCATTTGAAAGTAAACCATGCCTCGATTAATAAATGCCTCCACATAGGTAGGGCTTAAAGAAATAGCCTTGTTATACTCTATTATTGCCTGATCATGTTTTTCCAGAGCATCATAGGCAAGACCCCGGTAATTATAAGCCACGTAGGAGTTTGGGATGGCAGAAATGGCCTTATCAAGATCGCTTAGGGCCTTATGGTACTCATTTTTACTTAGATAAGCACTTCCCCGATAGATGTGGAAATAGGCGGCTTTCGGGTTCAACTCAATGGCCTTGGTGAACAGGGCGATTTTCTCATCAGCATCCCTGGCCTGTTTACCTTGTTCAAAATAGTCCTGGGCGGTCAACCCTTTCTCAGCCGTCTGGGTTGGGGGCTGGCGATAAATTGCCCACCAGACCACGCCCCCCGCCACCAGGGTCCCGGTCACAAATGCCAGGAGCACGATAAGGACTTTCCAGGTGGGGAGCTTTAAGGTGATGCTGGTGGGTTCACTGCGCCGCCCCACCTGCGGTCCGGGGCCTAAAGCTGCCCCTTCTTCAGGCCGGCCCGGCTTCAACGGGGGTTCCGTCACGACCCCGTCCGTTTTTCGGAGCATCGCTTGGAGAATGGACACCAGGCTTTGCAGATGTCGCTCCAGGGGGGGCGTAAAGGCATCCAGCCAATGTTGGGTGCTGATAAAGTACTCCAGCGTCTTGGAAGGCAGAACATCATCAATGCGGAAGGGCACTACCGGCACGCCTTTGTTAACCGCCCGTTCAATCTCTCGCTTAATTTGCGGCGAGGTATTGGAATTGGCCGAAAAAACCAATACCATGATCCGGGTTTGTTCGATTGATTCAATAATGGCTTCCCCCCACTCACTGCCGGGTATGACATCCCGGGGGGCAATCCAGGCGCGAATGCCGTTAGCCTCCAGGGAGGCGCAGATGGCATCCGCGGTGGTCTTATCCTTGGCGGAATAACTAATAAAGACATCGTGTGCCATCACGACTTCTCCTCATGCGGATGTTGGATGATATATCTCCCATCGGCCTAATCCAAAGGAGCATGATTTATCACGACTCGGCCACTCCCGGGGTTCGCCTGCCACTAAAATTGTCTGGGGTCACGGGGCCAAGCGGCGCACCAGGTACAAGGGGATGATGCCGCTCTGTTTCGGCAGCGGAATCCGTCCCACGTACTCACAGGTGAAGTCCTTCACGCGCTGGGTGGAGGCCAGGGCCGCAAATTGCTGGCTGGCGTATACCTGTCCCGGCGGGGTTATGGTCTCAATCCGGGCCGCCCGGGTTATATGGGAACCGGCATATTCCAGCTCCTTGAAGAACGGCTCTTTGTAACAGTAAACCGGCCCGGCGTGAAGGGAGATGCGCAGGTTGGTCTCTTTGGGCAATCCCTTCTCCTGCCAGTCCGTGTGGGAAACCAGGTCCCGGAGCTGGAGGGCGAAATTGCCGCCGTCCTGCACCGAGGCGAAGACGCAATAGAGCGCATCACCCCAAGTGTTTTTCAGCAAGGGTTTATAGGGGGACTCGGCCAGCAATTCGTTCACCGCCCCCATGAAATGGGCCACGAAGATGGGCACCTGTTCATCCATAATCTTGCTGGACTCCACCACATCGGCAAAGAGCATGGCGCGGATTTCCTCGGTAAAGTCCAGCGGCATAGAGGTCACCGGCCCATCCCTAAGGACCGACGGCGGGCTCGCCGCATCTCCGGGCCCCAGGGGAGGGGTCTCGGCCAGCACCCGGGTAATGTCGATGATTTCAGGCTCCAGACCGTGGGAACGCCAGTGGTGGATCAGGGAAGAGGTTCCCCCCGGCCCATCCCCCACCCCGCCATCCCATACTACAAGGGGGGTTAATTCGGTGTCCAGCATTTTCGCCCGCAATATGGCAAGGCCATCCAGCAACAGATTAGCGTATTCATAGACCATGGCGTTTCCGGAAGCACGATTTTCACTAGCAATAATAACCCGGGTGGCCCGGGCCAGCACCGCCTCGAATCGGGAACCCCAATCGGCCCCCGGGATGATGGTCACGCTGGTCTTGATAAATTCCTCAATTTTGTAAGGGAGGACGATGTTGATTTCGCCTTCTCGCTCCAGCATTGCTTCCAGGAATAGAATGTCGGAGCCGCAGGCGGCTGAAGCAAAGCCGATCTTCGCATCCAACCGGTCCAGAGTCTCGGCAATTTTTTGGTAAACTGGCTTGGCCAGATAACCGGGGAAGCGGCGGCGGGGTCTGCCCGGCTGATCGATCATATGGCCGGCAGAGACCACCACCGCCGGGATGCGGAAACAGGATTCCAGGCGCTCCCGAAGGTATGGGTCCAGCTTCATGACGTCAAACAGGAAACGGGCGTTCCGGCGGGTGGAGGCCAGATCTCCATATCTTCGCTTGGCGGTCCGGCAGGCTTTGGTGTACCAGCGGACGGCCTCGTCCCATTGTTCCCGGATCAAGGCAGCTTCACCCAGGGTGGCCTCAAGCCAGTACCTCTCCCCGCCATCACCGGCTTGCCCGGATAATTCCTTCAGACATTGGGCCGCAACCTTATCTGCCAGAACGGTGGCTTTCTCCTTTTCTCCCAGACATCTGGCAATCGTGGCGGCATTGATACCGGTCCAGTATCCTCCGGTCTGCTCATAGGTCGAGGCATAAATTTTATAAGCTTGCCGCCACTGCCTTGATTTTTCCGTTAAGTCCGTCGCCCGGACGGCCAGATCTTTGCACACTCGGGCCATGAGCCCCATGGTTTCCTCATCGTGGAGGCCCTCATCATTGAGCTTCTGCAATAAATCTAGCGCCTGCTGGATCGCCCCGGAGCGCAACAACGCCAAGGCCAGTAATTGCCGTAAACGGGTGTCTTGCGGTTGGGCTTTGAGTCCCTCCGAAACGATGTCATAAGCCAGCAAAGGCTCCCCTAACCGCAGGAGATGGTGTCCCAGGTCCTGGTGAATTCTTTCCGGGAAACTTCGGCCCAGGGACTTCAATGTTTGCCAGAGCCCCAGAGTTTGATGGAGATCTAATCGAGACAGGTCTTCACCAAAGGGCCGGAATGCTGCAGCCTCAACTTGAGCCATGGCGGTGCGGCCCGGGGAAGCGTTTCTGGAGGGAGAATCGATGCGGTATCCCCAAGCCAGGATGGTCTTGATGGTTCCCAAGGAGATTTTCCGGTCGTATTCCTTCTCCGACTCCGGCAGGTCTTGATAAGGGACCAGGCCAGGATGCTCCTTTTTCACATCATCCCGCTGCGGTCCATATTTCCACCCTTCCGCCAGCCGTTGCCTGGACCAGACGTTATGGGTGCTCTCCGCCATCTGTTCCACGAGTTCGAGGAGATCCGGAGGAATTTCGCTATCGGGGTGGTCTGAAGGATTGGGGTTGTAACTCATGCTGATCTCCAGGAGTGCAGGATGAACGGCTTTGGTCATCACTCCCAAAGCCAGGGGCGTCCCTCAGACTGGAAGGCACCGATCTCAAGATCAAAGCCCTGCCACCACAGGCCGATAGCTGCCGGGACCTGGAATTCTGCAAATGCAAAATCCTGGCCCTTCACGAAACCAGGCCCGCCTTGGCCGGATGAACCCACCTGGCCTTGTGGGAGGCATGATAGCACAAATTACCACGAAAAAATAATCTTCCCAAGGAGGTGGGCTAGCAAACCAGGCCACCTGCCTAGCTGGGGTCGGCGGGCACCCCCGGGGCTCAGATCACAAAATAACGGTGGCAGGCCCGGTCCAGGTTTTCAGGGGTGGGACGGGGAGCAAGCTGGTAGAACCGACAATAATCCAGGATCTGCTCCAGGAGGTCCCGGGGATGACAGGCAGTAAGCGGGCGTTGGCCGTCGTCATAGTACCGGCGCAGGAGATACTCCACTGCCTCCGGGTCAAAATCCAGATGGTATCGGTCGCAGTAAAGACGGAAGATCTCCACAAACTGGGGACGGCTGACATAATCCACCTTGACCTTGGAGCGCAGGCGCCGTAAAAAGGCTTCATCCAACAGAGTTTGAGGTTCCAGGTTGGTGGCAAAGACAATGAACTGGTCAAAGGGGATGGCAAACTTTCGACCGGTGCGCAGGCGCAGGAAATCCTGGCGGTTTTCCAGGGGAATGGTCCAACGGTCAAGCAGTTCCTGGGGAGGAAGGCGCTGGCGGCCCAAGTCGTCCACGATGAACACCCCGTTGTTGGCCTTTAATTGCAGGGGCGCCTCGTAATATTTGAGGGTGGCCTTATAGGCCAGGTCCAGCATGCTCAGGGTTAGTTCGCCGCCGACAGTCACCAATGGCCGTCGGCACCGGACCCACCGGCGATCCACTCTCTCCCCTCCTGACACCGTCGGCTCCGAGTGTGTGTGGGTGATTTCATCAAAGACCTGGATCACCTGGCCGTCCACAAAGATGGCATGGGGCACCAGGATTTCATCCTGCCAAATCCGGCCCAAACGCTGGCAGATGCTGGTCTTGCCGTTTCCTGAGGGGCCATAGAGGAAAAGGGGCTTGCCGCTTACCGCCGCCACTCCCAATTGCTCCAGGGTTTCGTCGGATAGCACCAATCCCTGCAAGGCCCGCTGGAGGTGCTCGGGGGTGACCCCAGCCAGGCTGATACTCTGGCGGGTCACCTGTCGCCAGTAATCTTTCAGCACCACCGGGACCGGTCCGGTATAGCCATCGTATTCCAACAACTGGGCGGCCTGCCGCTTCCCACTGTCGCTGAGAAAATGCCGGTTAGCCAGGTCCAAAGCAATGGCAGCCGGATTTAAGGGGTCGGGGCCCCGTACCTCCACCCACTTGGCCTTTTTCAAGTACTCCAGCACCTGGGCGAGGATGCTGCCTGACACCTTCAAGCGTTCGATCAGATCCCCCAAGGTAAAGGCATCCAGGTAGAAGCAGTGCTTCAAAGTGAGCTGGGCCAGGAAAATCGCCGGCAGGCCTAAATCCTGGAGTGACTGGGGCCCGGCCCGGCTCGTCTCAATTCCACCCATGGCTTCCGGCTCGGGGGCGAAGTCCGCAGCAATGCCACCCCGGTTATCCTTAGTATCCATTAACGTCACCTCGGTTCCGGCCAGGTGGCAGGAGCCGCCCGCCCGCCCAAAATAGACTGTCGTTTGCCGGATGATTCATATGATTGCCTCCGGTCCGCAGTTTCCACTCAATACTGAGATTATCGGCAGACCCGCGTCGTAAGTTCAAATTTGATGCTTGAAAACTCTTTTCTCAATAGTAAAATCCAACCCGACCCCCGGCTCAAATATAGGCACCTGGCGGGGAACATGATAGTTCGGCATGCTTAATAAAATCTCGTGACTTATGGGAGTTTGAGTTTCCCAGGATAACCGGGGAGTGACAGGAATTTTTCAGGTGGAAAGAGTTTATCTGTTCTGGATATAGCGGGTCGTTGGCGTCGGGATCTGTTTCGGAACAGGGCAGAACGCGCCTCTGTTCTCAGATAAGACATTTCTCGACCAAGTTGGGTGGTCTGCCCCCCGAAAACTGGTCCACAAGTTATGTTAAAAAAATAGGATTGGAGATACCCTCAAATTTGGGGGCATCTCCAAGGTGAACCCATCCTGACTGAAAACTTGGCAAAACTGCTGGGGCAGGTCACCGGGTCTCGCCCCGGTCCCTTGCCCTCGCGGCCGGTTCTTTCCCAACTTCAGGTCCCGACCAGTTCCGGGGCTTACCCCCGGTGGGCCGGAAAACCCGGCCAGCTCCCCTCACCATACTTGACCAGGGAACAGCCCTTACATGGCCTTGGGGCTTCCGGAAGGCTTGGGGGTGGGCTCCTTGGGAGCCGTCCCTCGCCGGCGAACGCGCCGCGGCCGGTCCGCCGGCACCGGCTGCAGGTAGCGCATGTAGGCCCAGCCGGTCATATCCCGACTCGTGTCCACCACCCGGCCCCAGCCTCCGCTGGTGTCCAGGAGCTGCACTTCATCGTTGAAATGCAGGGTGCCAATCTGGGTCGCACTGGTGGTCGGGCCTTCCCGGAGGGCCAGGCTGGAAACGTTGACAAAGTAGAGGGGTGGGGGCGGTGGCGGTGGGGCCTCCACTACCGGCGGGGGGGATGGCGGCGGCGGCGGGCCCGGTTCCACACAGGCCATGAGCACCGTCAGGGCCATTACACCGAGTAACAGACCAGTAAGGGCTTGTCTCAGGGTCATGAAAGCCTCCTTATTCGAGATACTGCAACCGTTAAACCTGCGTCCGTCTCAAAAGGGGATTTGAGACCTCTTTGACCGAGGCAAATTTGCCAAAAGATCCTCTTCCCGAAGCCAAATATTTACGGACCGCATGATAGCATATTGTTTCTGAAAAAATCAATTTTTCCCAAGACCTCGAGCCCACCAGAACCTGGGATACCAGGTTCTTCTTCAAGGTGCGTTTTCGGAAACCCAGTCCAGCACTGCCCGTAGAGATGAATTCGGGGAACCAACCGGGGCGAGGTGCACCTGCTACCTCCGGGAGGGGGAGGACCTGGCAGAGCGGTCGGCGCCGCTCCCTGGCCCTCTTTCCCCGAGGCCAGACCGCATCCGCAGCCCGCCAACCGGCCACAATCGAGTTAATGGGTTTTGGCCATTGTCCATCTTATTCCGGCGAGACTTGGGACCGCTGCCCCCAGGTGGCATGAACCTGAATAAAGCTGGTCACCGTCAACTCGAGAGCAGAAAAGATAACCGCAGTTGAGCTTCACGGCCTTAAACCCGCCCCGCCGCCTCGGGGCCAGAGCAGGCGGCAGTTAACCTTCTCCACGGGTTTAGCGCCAATTTTCCGTGGACTTTGTAGATCCTTTGAGCTTTAGATCGTGGCGATTAGCGATTATTCTTGCCATGATACTGACACTGGTTTGGACGCCGACGTTGCAATGCCGCCGCCTTGGGCGTAGTAGCGGGCGGGACGGTGGCACCGGGGGTAGAGGATCGCCAGTTGTATAATCCTCAGACTATGACCGCGGTTCATGGACAGGCAGAGGACCTGGCAAGCCATGGAATGCAGGGATGGCGGTCCCCCCGGCAATGGAGATCCAGGGATGGGTGTTTAAAACTAAGTCGGCACCGTCCGTTAGTGGCTCTCTTGGATTAAGATCCCTTGGGCCCCGTCTAAATGGTACAGTCGATCAACCGCAAGGGCCGGATGGCGTTCATGGGTGAGAATCAAAATGGTTGCGGTACGTTTGCAGGCGTTGATGACCTCGGCAAGGAGGGTGCGGGCCCGGTCGTCGAGATTCGACCATGGTTCATCCAGGATCATGACCGGCGACTCTCTCAAGAGCAGCCTGGCAATGCAAATCCGCTGCCTCTCACCGGTGCTGGCCCCGGCGCCCCGCGGGTCCATCATGGTGTCAATGCCCTCAGGCAGACGCGTCAAGAAGTCCTGCAACTGGGCGCGTTCGAGGGCCTGGAAGATTTGTCGGTCACTGGCGTCCGGCTGGGCGATGAGGAGGTTGCCTCTCAGGGTGTCCTGGAAAATAAAGTGATTTTGGGTGACGACCCCGACTTTCCTCCGGAGCTCAGGGCGTGGAATCCGCCGGATGTCGATGCCGCCGATGGAGATGACTCCTTCCTGAGGTGTGTAAAGGCGCAGGAGCAAATTGATCAGGGTGGATTTGCCGCTGCCGCTCTCGCCGCCGATGACGGTGACGGAATTGGCCGGAATGAGCAGGTTCGCTCGGTTGTAAAGCCGCCGCCCGCCCGGGTATGCGAAGGTCAGACCGGAGGCCTCGATGGCGACGGATTGGCCTGGCAGGGTTACCGTGGGATGGCTATCTTCCGCCTCCGGGGCTTCAGCCAGAAATCCGGCCAGATGCCGCATCCCGGTTAATTCGGTCTGCACGGTGGCCAGCGACCCGGTGAGTTGGGAGACCGACATCTGCAAGAGGGTGGCATAAAAGAAAAAGAGCAAAAAAGGTTCGAGACCCATCTTACCGCGGGCAATCAGGTAATAGGCCAGGGCCACCAGCCCTAAGCCGCCCAGTTGAGTGAGAAGCTCAATACCGGGGGAAAAGACCGAGAGCACCGCCCCGGCGCGAATAGACAGCTTCTCCAGCCAGGTAGTGTGCTTGTGGAACTGTGCGGCTTGCTGCCCCTCGGCAGCCAGTACCTTGACCGTGTCGATCCCCTGAATGGTTTCGTCGAAGACCCGCTGTATTTCGCTCCAGGTGTCGCGCTGGGCCCGCGCATAATACCCCATAATATGGTTGAGGAAGGTCACGAGTATGGCGGTGAGGGCCACGATGCCAAGGGCCGCCAGGGTAAGGGAGGCCGGGCAGAAATAGAACAGGATACCCGTCACCGCCACCGCGGTGATGAGTTCGCGCCCGACACCCGGAAGAAAATCCGCGAAAAATCGCTGGGCTTGCGCAATATCGCTGTTGAACTTGGTGAAAAATTCCCCGGCGGATTGCTGCTGGAAGTAGGACAGGGGCAGGTGGCTGGCCTTATCGAAAAAATCGGTTTGCAGCTGTTTGAGCAGATTGAAAGAAAAGACGCTGCCGGCATACCCGCTAATCCCGTGCAACACTGCGATGGCGAGGAAGATAAGGGCCAGTTGCTCGAGCAGGGGCAGCCCCGAGGCCCAAAGATTGGCGTTCGGGCCGTTTACGGCCAGGCTTACCAGCTGTTGATAGTAGCGCGGCTGCAGCGCCATGAGCACCCCGCAGCCGAGCTGCAGGATAACCAATAAGGTCAAAGGGAAGCGATAGCGGACGATGATGCCGTTAATCCAGGATCTCATGACTCTGGGGAGGGCTGGGACGTTCGTTGCAGGTCGGCCAGGGCCCGATGAATTTTGGCAAAAATGAGCTGATAATCTTTGCAGAAAGGGTCCTTGGCCATATGGTCATGACAAAACACCAGGGCGTTGAGGGGGCAGCCGCCGTGGCAGATTGACCAGTGCCGGCAGGTGTGGCAGGCTGAAAGCGTCTCGGCCCGGCGCCGAATATCCTCACAAAAAGGTAAGGCCACCAATTCCTGGATTTCGCGGTTGTGGATATTACCCAGGGGTTGGGTCTCAAACCGGCTGCACGGCACGACGTCCCCGGAGGGTCTCACCCCCAGGTGCGACCCGGCACAGGTTGCTTGCTGCTGACATTCGTAAGGCACGCCAGCTAGAGTTGCCTCCAGGTACAGATCCAGAGGCGACACCATGACCCGCTGATGTTCCGTACCGGCCCAGTCGTCGAATAAGCCACAGAGAAATTCGCCATATTCCCCGGGCTGGAGCAAATAGGGCACCGAGGTTTTCGGGTTGCGCCCCGGAATCATCGGGTTGACGCGGAAACCGTACCCCAGGCCCTGAAAGAACCGGTAGATTGCCTGCTCCTGACCCAGGCTCCGGCGGGTAACCACCGCGTTGAACCCGACTGACACGCCCTGTGCTTCCAAAAGGCGCACTTTTTCCAAAACCGCAGCGTGGGTTCCCTGCCCATGGGCATCGAGGCGCATCGAGTCGTGCAAGGCCTGGGGGCCGTCGAGGCTCAGGCCGATCTGGAACTCGTGGTCACGGAAAAAGGCGCAGAAGTCATGATCGAGAAGCAGGCCGTTGGTCTGGAGATAATGATGAAATCTCAGGTCCGAGTCCAGCCCGTCAAGAATTTTCATCGCCGCCCGGAAGAACTTGAGGCCCGCCAGGAGGGGTTCTCCCCCGTGCCAAAGGATATGGATTTCCCTGAACCCCTGGCGCTCGGCATAGCGGGCGGTTTTTTCCAAAGCCGTCATAAGCGTCTGTGGGCTCATGACGTCGGCCCCGGTAACGTCAGAATAGCAATAGAGGCAGCTGAGATTGCAGCCCTTTACCGGCTCCAGGATAAGGGTGAAGGCGTTGTTGGCCTCAACCGGCATTGGCGATCTCCCGGCGGACAACTTCCCTTAGGTGGCGACGGAAAGCTCTCAGCCCCTCGCAGAAGTAGGTCTCGCCGCGAATCTCATCCCAGGCGGGGGGGAGGACGGCGGCGGCCCAGCGGTTGTCGGGCAGTCCCGCAGCCCGGGCGGCCAGCAGCATGGCGTTGTATTTCATGCAGGTGAAACAGCCGCCGCCACACTGGCGGCCCCATTCACAGCTTCCACAGGCCATGTGTTTCCCGGAGCGCCGAAATCTCTGCTTAATCTGTTCCCACAGGACGTCCTTGTGCGTCAAAATGGTCGCCAGGGAATCCTGGTGGATATCCCCCAGGGCCGTCTGGTCGTCGTTCACCCACTGGTCACAGCTGAACGCCTTGCCGTTGGGGGCGAAAATCAGGCGCCGGAAGTCACAGCGCTTCTTGTGGAATGGGTCGCCCAGATCGAGTTCCGGCTGCAGGGCCATCTTGACTTCCTGGCGCAACTCGCTGAAATCCACCTGCCCGGACTGGTCCCAGAACCAGAGATCAAACAACTCGATGAGAAACCGTCCCACTTCCTCGGGCCGGGGGGCCAGGTCTGACAACTCTGAAACCTCGCCGGCCTTCGGGATCAGGTCCAGCCAGCGCACATCATAGATATCCAACTGGACCACGGCCCGCAATTCCTTGAAGAATTCAAACAGATCGGCAGCGCGGCCGATGCCGGTCCGGGTGACTACGGCAATCACTGCCAGGCGGTCGGCCATGGCGTGAGCCCGGTAACAATCGATGCCGCGCATGGCGGCCTCAAAAGATCCGGTCTGTGAGCCGCGAAAACGCCGGTAGCGATCGTGAATATCCTGGGGTCCGTCGAGACTGAAGCCCACCTGGAACTGATGTTCGGCGAGCAATCGAGCCATATCATCGCTCATGAGGGTGCCGTTGGTCTGAATCCGGTTTTCAAACGAAAGTTCGGGATACTGAGCCTCGAGGCGGATGACGGCGTGAAAAAATTCGAGGCCCGCCAGGAGGGGTTCACCGCCGTGCCAGTAGACCTGGATTAGCTTGTTGAGAGGATCAACGCTCAGATTATGGGCGATGACGCGGCGGAGAATCGTCTCAACGGTGGAGAGGTCGATAATACCGCCGGAATGCTCCAGGAAGCAATAGCCACAAGCCAGGTTGCAGTTCCGGGTTACCTGGATTTGAGGCACCACCGGCAGATGGTCTTCACAATCGGGACCGTATGGTTGTATGGGAGAGAGATTTTCCACCATGGGAATGATAAGGAATGTGAGGCATTGGACGTATCCTGCCGT
>Ga0307425_1001392_pt1 | contig 14555 bp, 14 predicted proteins | sample SalMarWE160330MG_FD_202152 | JGI IMG/M metagenome (GOLD analysis project Ga0307425, IMG submission 202152) | Salt marsh sediment microbial communities from the Plum Island Ecosystem LTER, Massachusetts, United States - WE1603-30 | ecosystem: Environmental > Aquatic > Marine > Intertidal zone >... | reverse complement strand
AAAGGTCTCCTTCTTTCTCAGAAAACGATGACCGAGAAGCAAGATGCATGCGATAGCGTATTAGTAATCGCTTTTGGCGGCCCTGAAAAGCCGGAGGATATCCGTCCGTTTCTGGCAAGAGTCACCCAGGGGCGTGTCCCGGCACAACGCCTCGAGACAGTGGCCCGTCACTATGAGCACTTTGGAGGCAGGTCCCCGGTCAACGAGGTGACGTTCCGCCAGGCAGAGGCCCTGAAAACGACGTTGAAGGATCAGGGGATAGCGTTGCCCGTGTACGTGGGCATGCGTAACTGGCACCCGCTGCTGGTGGACACCGTTCGACAGATGAGCAGGGATGGAGTGAGCCGCGCGGTCGGCATGATCATGTCTGTTTACCAGAGCCGGTCCAGCTGGGACCAGTATCAGAGCGATGTCGCCAATGCCATAGCCGAGGCCCACGCAGACTTGTCTGTCGTCTACACACAGCCGCTGTTTGATCAAGACGGATTCATCAGGACCGTCTCAAGCCGGGTCAGGCAGTGTCTGGAACAAATCCCTCCACCCGATCGCGACGCCGCCCATGTGGTTTTCACGGCCCATAGCCTTCCACACAGCGACCCGCAGGCGGAGGTCTATGCCCGGCAGGTGAATCATTCGGCAAAATGGGTGGCTGAAGCGTTGGCGCACGAAAACTGGCAGGTGGCTTACCAAAGCCGCACCGGACGACCTCAAGATCCGTGGCTGGAGCCGGATGTGAGAGATGTCTTGCGGGAACTCGCAGGCCAAGGGGTCAAGCATGTTGTTGCCGTGCCCATCGGTTTCGTGTGCGACAATATCGAGGTATTGTATGACCTTGACATCGACGCCATGAACACGGCAAAGGAAGCGGGCATTACGTTTCTACGCGCCAAGACGGTTCATGACGACCAGGGTTTTATCGACGCGCTGGCAGACCTCGTCATCAAAAGCGCCCGGGATTTCTAAGCTCATGATGGATCAGGATCAGCAAGAGATCAAACGCATTATCATCATTGGAGGAGGCATTACCGGCCTGAGCGCCGCCCACCGGCTGTCGGAGTTGCACAGGGATGAGCATGGCCGGTTCGATATAACCTTGATCGAGGCCCGTGATCGTCTGGGCGGGGTTATTCATACGGTCAAACAGGATGGGTTCTTGATTGATGCGGGTCCCGACAACTTTGTCACCGCAAAACCCTGGGCACTGGCGTTAGCCAAGCGTCTTGGGCTGGAACCGGAAGTGTTGACCACCAACGAGGCTTACCGCCGCGCCCTCGTAGTACGCCGGGGCAAGTTAATGCCCATTCCCGAGGGGTTTCTTCTCATGGCCCCAACGAGGTTCATGCCCATGATCACCACGCCGCTCTTCTCTATTGCCGGCAAGCTGAGGATGGCCATGGACATGTTCCTGCCCGCCAGCAGCGCAAACAACGACGAGTCTCTGGCCTCCTTTGTCACCCGACGGTTCGGGCGGCAGGCCTTGGACCGCGTGGTGCAGCCCTTGATCAGCGGTATCTACACCGCAAGACCGGAAAGGCTGAGCCTGCGGGCCACCATGCCCCGCTTCCTGGATCTGGAAACCAAGTACGGTAGTGTGATCAAGGGGATGCGCTCCGAAGGGAAGAAACAAAAAACCACGGGCAGCGGGGCCCGGTACGGCATGTTTATCACTTTCAGGGACGGCTTGCAGACCTTGATTCGTGCTTTGAGAGATCGCCTGAATCATGTCTCCTTCCGGTTGAACGAGCGGGTTGTCAGGGTGGCCAAGGCCCACGGCAGTCCGATTGCCCCCTGGAGCGTTGAACTGGAAGACGGGACCTGCCTGGAGGCGGACGGCGTTATCATCACCGGTCCCTCCCGGCACGCGGCCGGGTTGCTTACGGGGGTCGATAAGCCATTGGCTGAACAGTTGTCAGCGGTCCAATATGCCTCTTCGGCCGTGGTTCATCTTGCCTACCGGCGAGAGCAGGTCGGCCATCCCCTGGACGCCTTTGGTTGTGTGGTCCCCGTGACCGAACCGTACAACATCATTGCGGCTTCCTTCAGCAGCGTGAAATATAAAGGCCGGGCACCCGAGGGACATGTCTTGCTGCGTGCATTTATGGGCGGGGCCTTGCACCCGGACATGATGCAGCGCGATGACGAAGGACTCATCAAGGCCGCTCGCCATGACCTGGATCATTTGCTCAGCATCTCGGCCCCCCCCCTGCTTGCCATGGTTCACCGATGGCCTGATTCCATGGCACAGTACGATGTCGGTCATCTTGACAGGGTGGCTGCAGTGCGAAGGCTCATCGGCAACCACAAGGGGTTGCAGCTCGGGGGAAACGGCTTTGAAGGCGTCGGCGTTCCCGACTGTGTTCGTGCCGGAGAACGCGCGGCGCAAGACCTTTTGGCCGACCTGAGCGCCTGAGCTGTTCCGGGCTGCTGCCCAAGCCACTGTCTCTTATCCCCCTACACACCATGAAACCTCATCTTATCCTCCATGGTGTATCACCTGAAAAATACAGTGCTTTGCTTGAATAAATACAGTAAATGCCCTATTTACTTCTCCCTACAGATCGGCGATCGTGAGACGTTGTTGGCTGTAATCGGTAGGCATGGGCACGTTTTTCCTGTCCTGGGAGGAAAAACAAGATCTAACCATCAACTGAAGAGGAGGAGAATGATGGACACAAGGCATCTCAAGAAGGTTCTAGCCACCTTCGGTCTTGCGGGTTTGCTGGCCGGCGCCGGGCTCACCCTCCCCGGCTGCGACAAGCACCCACCCGGGGGCCACACCGGTTGAAGCGGCACTTCTGGTGCAGGTAGCACCGAAACGCCAAAGAAGGCGCCGGGAACCACAAGTTGCAGCGGGACATCTGGAGGGAGCAGTAGCACAACGGACCAACAAAAGCCGGGCCGGAGCGCTTGAAACTAGGAACCAGTGCGGGTCGCACTGAAACTGACGAGACCTTTGCAGAACCTCGAAAAGCGACAATTATGAGGTTTTTGGGGTACCCACCCGGGCGAAGCGAATGGCCCGCCCTAGCGGGCAAATCGCAAGCTGTTTGAGGCCGTTAGGCCGAGTTCTTGCGATTTAGTGAGCGAGCCGCCCTCAGATGGGTCAAAAACCTCATATCAAAGAGCGAGGCGAGGTTATTCAAAGGTCTCCTGACAACGAAAAGGCTGTGTAAGCCTATGGCAAACCCTGATCCTACAGACACGCCGGGGCGGTCCATGACTCCTTCCTTGTCCCAAGAGGAGGAAGAAAGGTCGCCTCTGCATGTATCTGGCAGGAGGAAACTTGAGAAGATCTACCCCACATGTCGTTCCATCCTGGATTCCGACACCTGGGACCGGATAGTTGCGGCATGTGGGGCGGACCCGGAATTGTTTTTCAACACGCTTGCAGCCCAGGGGGACGATCTCGTCGTGGCGGCCTTCCTGCCCGAGCTTGCTCGCTTGGAGTGGGCTCTGAGTGGGGTGACCACGGGCGAGATGGAGATCCCGCCGCAAGTCGAACAACTTGGCGTGAACCCCACCGTTCAGTTGCTCCAGCTTTCCTGGAAGAATCTAACCTTGCTTCTGCGTTCCGACAACGACCCCTCATTGCCGACACCGGAGCCGGGCACGGAAACGGTGCAGATCTGGCGCGATCCACAAACCGGTGAAGCAATGATGCAAGTGGCATCTGACGAAGACCTTCTGGTCCTCAAGATGGTCTTGGAGGGGATTGATCCTGAAAAAGTGGCGGCGCTGGGGGCACTGCCGGTAGGCGCCGTGGACGCGGCTGTCGATCGCGCCGTCCGAAGGGGTATCCTGCTGCGACCCGAGTCACGTATTCGGCGGGACCCCACCAGCTTTCCCGTACGACAGGACACGGACGAGTGTTTCTTGTCTTCCCCGGTTTTTACCTTACAGTGGCACATCACTCAGGCCTGTGATCTCCATTGCAAGCACTGTTACGACCGGAGCAACCGATCGCCGCTTAAACTCGAGCAGGCCATTCGAATCCTCGATGACCAGCGCAGCTTCTGTCAGAGCCGGCACGTGAGGGGGCAGGTCACTTTGACCGGTGGCAATCCCCTCCTGTATCCACATTTTTCCGAGCTTTACCGCAGCGCCTCAGAACGGGGCCTTGCCATCGGCATCCTGGGCAATCCCAGCCCGCGAGAGCGGATCGAGGAGTTGCTTGCCATCCAGCGGCCGGTTTTCTTTCAGGTCAGCCTGGAAGGCTTGCGGGAACATAACGACATGATCCGCGGGTCCGGACATTTTGACCGGGTCATCGAATTCCTTGACGTGCTCCGCAACCTCGAGGTGCCCTCCATGGTGATGCTCACGCTCACCAAGGACAACATGGACCAGATCCTTCCCCTTGCCGAGATACTTCGAGACTTGACCGATGATTTTAATTTCAACCGGCTGTCCATGGTTGGAGAGGGCGCCAACCTTCAGCTCCCCACACGCGAGGAATACATCGGCTTTCTGGAAGCCTACATGGATGCTGCGCAAAGCAATCCCACCATGGGCTTAAAGGACAACCTGCTCAACATCCTGCGTTACCAGAAGGGCATCTCCCCTTTTGGCGGGTGTACAGGTTACGGCTGCGGGGCCGCTTTCAACTTTATGGCCGTCCTTTCCGACGGCGAGGTCCATGCCTGCCGCAAGTTCCCCTCTCCGATCGGCAATATGAATAAACAGAGCATTGCCGACATCTATGACTCTGAGATGGCCCGGCGGTATCGTGCGGGCTGTCAGGCCTGTCGATCCTGTGCCATCCGTCCCGTCTGCGGCGGCTGCCTGGCCATCGCCCACAGCTTCGGCCTCAACGTTCTTGAAGAGCGAGATCCTTACTGCTTCATGACGATCTCACAGTAAAGCGGAGACGGAGTGTGTCTTGGCGACCTCTTTGATTAAGTAACCAATTTAACACAAAAAGGTTCCAGGCCGTCACCCGTATGCTGTACGGCCCTGCAGAAACATCTCATCAGCCATGAGTAAAGACCGTCGGTCGATAAGATTGCCTTGGTCGGCTTTGTCTCTGAATATCTTGTTACGCCCGACCCCCCGGATAACAGCATCATACAGGAGACCGGGGCGGCCAAGGGAGCTACTCTAAGCATGGAAGACTATAGGTCAAAAAAGAAATCATATTGCAGGTTATTTCGTTTCTTAAAGACGTCCCGGGTTTTTCGGGTTTTTTCCTTGTCTAGCAAAAAATCAAAGGTCATCATCTTGGTGTCCATGTATCTCTGCAGTTTGGAACGTTGCGGACATGCCAGCTTTCCCCCGGGTGCATCTTTATAGAGATGGGCGGTCTGCCAAATGAGATCATGAACAGCCGTTCTCATGTCGTTTGTGTCGGTTTCTGGTACTTTCACTCGGCTGCCTTAAAACTAACGCCTACAAGCATCCAAAGCCGACGCATCTTCCCAATTATTCCGATATCTGAAAAAATCATACCAGGCCATTTCTTGCTTTGTTCCGTATCTGAGCAACCTCATGCATGCCGTGCCAAGGCTTTTGAGTGCCTCCAAAGCCAGGTTTGTGTTTAATCCCGAGATATCTGGAATAGGGGGCTGGTTGCTGGTTCCAGTGGCCTCAGGGGATATCTCGGATCCCGTGGGTCCATCAAGGTAAGGCAGTTCAATGGTTCCCACGCAGCAATCACTCCCTTCAGAAATCAGTCTGGGAATCTCTGGAACCTTGATATGCGGATTCAAACGATAGAAGGTGCCTGCCTCCATGGCAGCAATAATGGCCCTGCATATTCCCGGACAGCGGGCTAGTATATGGGCCATGGGGCATGTCCTTACGACCTTAATGGCTTTCCCCTTGGTCTCCATGGTCCAGACGCCCTTCACACCACAAAGGGCATCATCGAAGTCCAGAATACGGCCTAAACTCCGGGCATCTTCCACATCAATACCTAAAGCCTCTTTCAGGATGACGGCTCGATCACTGCCTATTTGATACATAACCAATTGCATAGCCTTGATCCCCTTTTTTCCAAACAGCTTCTTGACTGATGGAAAGACTAAGGTCATCAATACGGCCATGATCCTTGTGAAGGATATGAGGGGTCTAACCTGACCTGGTGTTTCAGCCTTTCGGGGCATAAGCAACGTCCTAAACATCTATCAAATCCAATGCTAATTGAGCGGTCTGCTGGGCAATTTCTTTACAAAAGTCCTTGTTTTTTGACGGGGGGGCTTTGGTCAAAATATCAACACAATCCACAGTGCCAAATTGCGATAAGAATTTCTTGTAGAATACGGCCACACGCAAGCTGGTCTTAAAAGAGGGGTGAAGATGCTCATCTTGAAAAACCCTGCCGCCCTCTTTCATGACTACCAGTCCTGCTCTCAAGAGGCTGCTATGCCGGGTTCTCCGCAGTTCCGTACGGTACACTGCGCCCACTGCCAAAACTGCGCCCATGAAAGCACCACATATATCGCCCTGAAATGCTATACCGCCAGAAAATCCACGGGCAATCTTTGAAATGCAACCCAAATCAGTCAAAGACAGACGCTATGGAGGTGTAAACCACTGTCAAGCATCTCATTCCTTTCAGAAAAAAACGCCTGATGTCATAGCCTTCCTTAAACCTCACACCGATGATATCCCTGCATTTACTGCTACCAAAACGTCTTCTAAATCTATGGTAACTCACTGCAGTCAAGGTATAGGCGGTCGTACTCACTATCCCGGTGATACAAACCCAAAGACAAGACCCCTCCAGTGAGGGTGCCGCAGGTATCTCCCTCATGGCCGATACCACCACCCAGTCCCGTAGCTGCCCTGAGTATTTTCCTGTCTTCTAAACCCAGAAGCCACTGGGTTGCCAGCAAAACGGCCTGGGCTCAGGTAGCTCCCCCGAAGACGTATCTTGTGGCTTCGGAAAAGGCCTTTTGTATTCTAAATGCTGCCATAGGTTTGGCCGACGTGCGAATCCGTTTCTAATGCCTTCTTCGTCTGTCCCTTCAACGCCGGCCTTGGTCATCACTTGGCATCGTGCTATTGTGGCACCTCGATAATGGCTCCTGCACCCGCTTCGAGGAAATTTTCACCCCAGGCGTCTCGCAACATGCTCATGGCCCTTTCGCCTGTACAGTGGCTGGGTGCAACCTTTTTCACACCGAGTGCCTTGAGGCCGCGGATGACTCCTTGAATCTCTGCGCTGGTCATGCCTCCTAGGTGAAATCCTCCCATCAACAAATAGACGTTCTCGTTGCAACGCTCTCTCGCTTCTCGCACAACATTGACAACGCCAGGGTGAGCACAACCGGTTATAATCACAAGACCATTGGAAGTTGCCAAAATTAAAGCCTGCTCTTTGATCCAGTCGCCCATTTCCCCGGTTGAGTAAACCGAGTGAAGCCTCCCCGCCCTCCCGGGCGGGGCTTCCCGGTAAGGAAGATTGCCATTTTTGTATAGCTCCCCTTGACCCCGCCCTTCCGGACGGGGCTTGCGGGGAGCAGGCCGGTCAAAGAGCCTCGTAAAATGGGCCACAGCTTTGATTCTCGCACCGTATTTTGTTATTGCCTGCTGGAAAGAAATTGGAAAAGATTCTGGCAAGCAAACAGTGATGTTAGGATCTTGTTTGAGGAACTCCTCCACGCCTCCCGTGTGGTCAGCATGAATATGCGACAAAAAGACTGTGTCTATAGACTTGGGATCTATGTCCATGAGGTTCATATTACTGAGCAGGATTTTTCCGTCGCCGCCGGTGTCAAACAAGATGGTCTGCTCTGTGCCTTCAATAAGGCAGGAAAACCCCCAACTGGTTGTTAGACGGGTGTCGAAAGGTATGTTATTGAAGATGACCGCCACTCTGAAAACACGGGATCTAGTCTGCACATGTCCTCCAAAAGCAAAGCTGGTTGTGAACAAAGCTACCAATATTGCGAGACTTTTTGTAAAGATGGCGTGCTGCATGATGCACCAATTTAATCCTCGGCTGCCGGAACGGATGAATACCCTTTCTCCATTGACGGCACGTGCTCACACTCAGCGACACGGTCTTTGCCCGTAAGCACTGGCCTGAATCTCTTCAAGGGTTTCCCGATAAACGCTTACCAGCGGTCCTCCCAGCTCAACGGCCCTGTGGGCGGCATCCAGCGCGGCTTGCTGTTTTCCCCGCTTCCAGAGAACATGGGCCAGGTTGTTAAACGTCGACCCATGGGTAGGAAACCGATGAGTCGCTACCCGGAAAGCACCCTCTGCGGATTCTATATTCCCCACTGCATAATAGCTGTTTCCCAACCCCATGTAGGCAGCCAGATTGTCAGGCCAGCGGGTAAGCGCGTTCTTGTACCCTTCCACGGCAGCCTGCCATTGCCCTGCCTTTTCAAGCCCCAGTACAGCGGAAATATAGGCATCCTCTGTAGCGGTGGCGGGGAACCGGGCAGGGGGCAACACCAACAGGCCCCAGTGATCACTGCGAGCCCACGTCCTTTCAAAAACCTTGATGGAAACACGCTTATACGGAATAACGCCTGAATGGAGAATCACAATCTCTTCATTGGCATCATATCCGACCACCACTGCATAATGCCAGACCGGGTACCACGAAAGTCCAAGATTCTGCAGTACGATGACAGGATGCCCGGCACAGACTTCGGCAAGCAAGGTCTGCGGGCCTGAAACCGGATAGGCAACCCTGCCATGGCGGCGGGCTGAGCCTATCATAGCCGACTGAAGGCTGCCTTTGCGCGAGGCTGTGAAAACCTCTGGGGCCAGTGTGTCGGGATCTGCCGAGACTCCGCTCCACGTGAACGCCATCGCAAGTGCTGCAGGACCGCACTGAAAGGCTTTCTGGGAATAGAAGGGGGCCGAATCGAGTTGACATCTTGCGGGCAGATTGGCACCGGCCTGCACCCATGGCCGGTGCATCGCACCGCCGCAGCCGATGAGCATCAGATGAACAATCAGAAGGAGAATGATACGGTCGGCCCGGCCCGTGCCCCATGGCCAGCCGTCGGGCTTTGAGCCGAAGTCAGGTCCTCTAACGGACATGCCTCTTTTTTACAAAAGTGAAAACATCCGTATATCCCAGTATGTCTGTAATCAACAAGACAATAAAGACGACCAGGGCGGCACCGATGACGACACCCAGGCCATCGCCTCCAGCAGGAAGTTGGTCCAGCTTTTCCACAAGACGCACCGCCTCTGCGTCAGACAGGGCATCGACCCGTGCTTTGGCTTCTTGTGCACTGACGCCTTGCGCCCTCAACGCTTTGCGTATCTCCTCTCGATCCAGGATCTGTTTCACCTGTTGACGGGCTTCGTGTCCCCGAGCTGTCTCAATGACCGTTTCTGTCCCAATCAATGCCGCCAGACAGGACTGATATGGGACGACAACGAACAACATGGAGATGATCACAACAACGCTGACAGGTTTAACCGTTTGACGCAACATGCTCATCGGTGCCTCCTAGAGTCTCAATGGATGCCGTCATGTCAGGCAATCCTGGGTTACTTTTACTTCCCTGCTCGTTCCCGCCGTATTGATTGTCGTTTCGTCAGGCGCTGTCCAGGATACATGAACACGCCTCCTGAAGTGTGAAGCCTCCCCGCCCTCCCGGGCGGGGCTTCCCGGTAAGGAAGATTGCCATTTTTGTATAGCGCCCCTTGACCCCGCCCTTCCGGACGGGGCTTGCGGGGAGCAGACCGGTCAAACTGGTCTTGCTGTGACGGTGAAGCTGGATGGGGAATATGCCTGAAATCATCGAATGGGTCAACCCATATCCGCCCACAGGAATAACGCCTAACAGATTCTCCTCTTCCATGCGATTTCCGCCCTTCCCTTCCCGCAAAGTCAGCTTTCACATCGGTCGTGCGACGAGTTTTCATGCGAGTTGTTTACCAGCGCCTGGACCCGGTGAGACGCCGTAAATTTCTTCAATTCGCATAATAATCGCCCCTTTGGACTTGAGGGGGAATCCCACCTTGACGCTTAGTCCATTGATCCACCGTACCGTCTCTTCATAACGTTGGCCGCTGGTTTCGATAGTGACAGTGCCTTTTAACTGATACCCTTCGTGTCCTTCCCAATAGGTCACTGACACACGAGGATTTGCTTTCATGTTGGCCAAAGTCTTATTGAAGAACTGGTCAGAGATGAGTATGGTCTCACTATCTATGATTTTCTTTGCGCCAACCGGAACGGCGTTGGGTGTGCCGTCTAGGGTTGACGTGGAAAGGACCACGGTCGGAACGCTGTTAAACAGCTCCTTCATTCGCTCTGTCATTTGGGCCATATCCATGACCTCCTTAGCAGGTGGCTATGCTTCCGTGTCACGATGCCTCTTTTGGCCTTAAAAAAACAAGGATCATTTTCAAAAGAGTTGGAGTGATCCTGAGGGTTCAAGGGTCCAAGGATTCCAGGGTTCAAGTAAAATGCTGAATGCTTTCATCTGGTTTCAGGTTCAACCTAAGCCCTTTGCGATGTGTTTAGAGATCTGTTTATTTGGCAAAACCATCCGCAAATCGGGGAACGCGGAAGGATATTGATATGACGGTGCAACCGACGCTGTCCGATCCTGTTCGACAGCCAAGCAGGCTTGTTTCGAGCAACGAGTCCAATTCCTTAACATGCGGATATGTAAACATCCTCGGCCCCTGGACCCCTTGAACCGCAAAAGCGAGCGCATTCCCCGTAGCTTGCTGCGGGATTAACGAGCGCATCCAAAAAAGTCAGCGTTCCTTACGGTCGAAGATTCCCTGTAGCTTGCTACAGGGAGCTTCAATCCTTGAACCCTTTTCTCCAACTAAATTGGAGAAGAGCCAAAAACAATTACAGGGTCTATTTGAAGCCTCATTTTAAGATCATTGCTTTTCGTATCAGTCCTTAGTGCGGCCCCAGTCTCATTCTCTATAACATGCGGCTCACCGGTGAGGGAGGCAAAGTGGCCTAAGTCCCTGTGCGGCAGCCTGTTCGGTGTGATTCATGATCTTGGCTGATAGTGCCTTTGAAGCCAGGAGGCCAGCCCATCCAGCCCAGGAAACAGCATTCTTTCCGTTATGTTTGCCTGATCCAGTTTGTCTCTGATCTCCCATTTCAGTTCCTTTGGAATGATGATGCGTCTAAAAAGCTCTGGGTGCTCGGTCAACCAATCTTCTAGACTTGCGTTTGGGCTTGACATGAAAGAGAATAGCGCAAACTGGTTAACTATTCGTGCATCTATTGATGGTGGCTCAAAAAAGGCAACAAGTACCTCAGATGATAGTTTGTCAAAACTGCGAACATCGGGCAGTGCCCCTTCCAGCATGCCGACTGTAAAGGCATTTGCATTGGCTGCCGTGAGCTGGTCGATCAAGGGTTCTGGAAGGAGGCGATTGGCCTCTACGAAATCGACTTTCCATATAACGCCATCCACATCATATTTGTTGGTTTCGCACGTTGCGAAGTGCATCGCGACAAAAGGCGAATATGTCCAATCAAGGAGCCTTGTTGGCAGGCCATGATGCGCAGCAAGAGTCAACCATCTCCAATGGGAGTCACTCATATCAACATAATCGAGCCGTGCGTATTTCCTGAAATTCCGTAGTAGATGATACTCCAATCGAGTCAACTTGCCGCAACTCCGTGCGAAACTTGTCACTAGCCTGTAATTCTTATTGGACAGGCCCCTAAATGCATAGTTGGATCGAAAACGTAAAATGTCCTGTTGCCATGAACCTTCGTAAACTCGTTCGCACAGATCGGCCCAGGACTTTATTAACACGTCATTTTGTTCAATCGGATTCGCCATTTGTTCCTCACGCCGCTGCTGTGGGGTGCGCAACATTTGTTGCACATCCCTACCAGCAGCATGTTAAGCGGTTTTTCTTTTAATTAAATTCACTATCGTAGTCTGGATATTGTGGTGGAGATTCTCCAACTGACTTGATTAATTTAATGTGTTTCTTCTTAGATTTCGTTTCATTAACATCTTGTACCCGAATTCGATGCCACCAATCATCGCCAAAATCAAATAGATAGTGAAAAACATCATTTTCGTTCAGGTCGACATCACCAATTCGAGTCTTGGCTGTAGATTTTTTCCTTTTCCCAAAACCCATTATATCCTCTACATTCTGGGGGTGCGTTATTTCTGGAGCATCATATATGCTTCGCATATTCTTGGAATCTCTTCGGGTGATAAAAAAGGAATAAAGATGATTATCGTACCTGTCGAATGCCTGGAAAATCGCATCATGAAAATCATCAAAAGTGCAATTCTCAGATGCCTCAATTATTCGATACAGCTTTGGTATCCCTATTATGGAAACTCTGAACTGGTATATTCTCATTCTATTAATCCTATGCACTTATCGCCCGAACTGATCGGAGGCTCAGCTCGGGCGCATTTTAATTCTTAATTATTGCCAAATCAGCATTCCGCCTACTCATTCAGCCACCCCGCCGTTTCCAGCCGTCTGTTAGGTTTCTCAGTGCTCAATGCAATTGAAGCTCCCTGTAGCAAGCTACAGGGAATCTTCGACCGTAAGGAACGCTGACTTTTTTTGGATACGCTCGCTAACCCCGCAGCAAGCTACGGGGAATGCGCTCGCTTTTGCGGTTCAATAGCAAAAGCGAATAGTAAACAATTAAGATGCGACCCTGTTCTCTCCTAAATCGGGATAGTGTCTCTTGGAATCGTGGCACTTTTCCGCCATCTACGATTTGCGCATAATTAGCCTCCTTTCGCTGAAAACAAGTTCCGCCAGAACGACAGCAGCATACGCGACAAGTATCCATGCCAGGCCATACGCTGCTGTCTTGTACAGGTAGGTGGCCAGCACGATCCAAGACACAAGGCAGGCCGTCATCGCGAGTAGCGGCAGGGCTGGGTGAATGCCGATCTTCCCGCGTAGCCGGAACGCTGAGAGGTTGATGGATCCGAAGACCAACAGAAAAGTCGAGCTCGCGAATGACGATATGATGGTGAGGTTCATGGTATTTACGAATAGCACTGCAACCATGGTGATCACGACCAAGCTCACGTAAGGAATATCGCCTCTGCGTTCCTTATAGGAGAAAGCCCTCGGCAGATCGCCCTCCTGCGACATGGCCATGCCCAACCGTGCCGTACTGAAGAGAGTCGCATTTATTGCAGATGCCGTAGACAGCAGTGCGCCCAGGCCAATCAGCACGAATCCCGCATGCCCCAGAAAAGGCTTTGCCGCCACGGCCAAAGCGTATTCCTTGTAGCGGCTGATTTCTTCAGGCAGCAGATTGCCCACAGCTACCAGGGAAACCAGAACGTAAATGAGCGTTGTGACAAGGATAGAGATCACTATTCCGCGGCCCAGATTGTGTTGCGCATTCCTCATTTCGTTGACCGCGTTGGGGATCAGTTCAAATCCCTCGTAGGCGACGAAGATCAGTGCTGCACCCATCAGAGCACCCATCCCTCCGGTGTTGAAGACCGGCAGCACGTGATCGGACCGCACATGGAAGAGCCCTGTGATGGCAAACAGGGACAGAATCAAGACTTTTATTAGTACCAGAACGTCCTCCGACTCGCCTGATGCTTTGACTCCATAGAGATTCACTCCAAGAAACGTGAGCAGTACCCCCGATGCGAGGACATGAGGCATGGACGAACTTGCCACGGAGTTTCCAAGTATGGCACTGCCGTAAACGCCGAAGGTGTAACCGTAGAGACCGAGGGTGCCGACATATCCAGCTAACAATAGCCATCCGCCGATCCCTGCGATATTCGGATGGGCAAAAGCATGCTCCAGATAGGTAAAGCTTCCACCATCTGAATGGTACTTCAGTCCGAGCTTGATGTAGCTCCATCCAGTCAGCATGGCGATGACGCCACCGAGGCCGAAAGCAATAGGCGCCGCGTGGCCGGCTAGGCTCACCGAAAGGCCGAGAACGGAAAAGATACCGCCACCAACCATTCCGCCTACGCCCATGGCAACCAGTTCCCTCAGACCCAGTTTCTCTTGTCGCTCTTTCACCAATACCCCCTCACTTCCTGTTGATGTGCTTGCCACGAAAGCCTAATGAGTCTGTAGAAAAACCTCTTTTAAAAAACGTGACCTTCCGATGTTGTTGATTGGGTTCGTCTTTGTGCTGTTCTTCTTCCTCTGGCCTGCCAGCCTGTTTCTATGGTTGCCGCCGTTATCCATATTTTAGTCCTTACCGATGAACCCTCAAAAAATTGTGGACAATGCAATAGAATTTCCGCTGAATGTCCACTTTGTCTTTTCCCCCAGGGTAAAACCATCCAATTCAAGAGAATGTCTGTGTCTCTTGGGGTCGGGCCGTGCCGCCTGTCTTTGGCGAACCTAAGGAGGAACTCCCTGTTACGAATTTCTTTTCGGTTGCTTATCTAACTTCTTTTTTGCCTTTTGTTCCTGTCTTTTTTTGTTCTGTTTCTGATTCTTGTTCTTATCCTTCTTGCCGCCTTTGTCTCCCATTGTGTACATCCTTTCCTGTTATCAAAGTAAAGCAAGGGTGTAAAGCAAGGGTGGTAAAGCAAGGGGTGTCAGACCTACACATTTGACAACAGTTGTTTTAATAAAGCAAGGGATGTCAGGGTAAAGCAAGGGTGTCAGACCTACACATTTGA
>Ga0307425_1001388_pt1 | contig 14567 bp, 9 predicted proteins | sample SalMarWE160330MG_FD_202152 | JGI IMG/M metagenome (GOLD analysis project Ga0307425, IMG submission 202152) | Salt marsh sediment microbial communities from the Plum Island Ecosystem LTER, Massachusetts, United States - WE1603-30 | ecosystem: Environmental > Aquatic > Marine > Intertidal zone >... | reverse complement strand
GGGCTTTGTCCACTTTGACCGGTTTTTTCTCAGCAAGGTCGACATACCAGAGGTTCAGATGACAATCTGTGTACGCGATCTTTTTGCTGTCGGGTGACCATCGCGGAACAAAATAAAAAGACGGTTTATCGTCCAGGGTGATTTTAACCACCTCCCCGATCCCTTTCTGAGGACGGATGTGGAGCATGTATTCGCCCGAATCATCCGAAAAATAGGCGATGCTCTCTCCGTCAGGGGACCAGGCCGGATCGCGTTCCATCACCCCTGAAGTATGCGTTAGATTGCGAAAGTCTCCCTTTTCTGCAGGCACTGTGATAATATCCCCTCGGGCTTCAAAGGCGACTCTGACAGCATTGGGGGAGAGGCTGGATGCGGATAGATCGTGTCCCACATTGACAAATCGCTCCCTGACTTCGAGCAAATCACTGGCAATAGTGACCGGAACGGGCTGGGATTTTCCGGTTGAAAGATCAAAGAGATGAAGGGAGCCGAATTTCTCATAGACAATGGCATCTGTCCCGGCGCCGGCCGATTTAAGGTCCATTCCATCGTTATCCACGATACGGTTCACTTTTTTACTCTCGACATCGTAAGCATATAGAGTGACCGGACCATCCCTGTCAGAGAGAAAATACACTCTGTCTCCGACCCACATCGGATTGAAGTCGTTGGAATCCGTGCGGGGCACTTTCTCGATGCTTGAATCATTGAGGTCTGCGATCCAAATGGGTGTGGCAGTCCCCCCCCGATAACGTTTCCAGGCATAAAATGCCCGGCGAATGGGGACATAGGCGATATGACGGCCATCAGCGGAATAGCTGCCTTCATATCCCATGGGCAGGGGCAGCTTCCTGGGGAATCCGCCGGATTTGCTTATCGTGAAAAGCTCACGGAACCTGGAGAAAGCCGTTCGGCCCGATGTGAAAAGGATCTCCTTACCGTCCGGAGTCCAGGCCAATACATAATCAGCGGCAGGATGCCAGGTTAAACGGTGCGGTATTCCACCGCCAGAAGGGACGACATAGACATCGACGTTTCCATCATATTCACCGGTAAATGCGATGGTTTTGCCATCTGGCGAAAAGACCGGATTAAATTCCGATCCCGTAGCCGTCGTTAGCCTTTGGGCCGCACCACCCTCTCGGGGAACGCGCCAAAGGTCCCCGGCAAAAACAAAGACGATGTGAGTGTCGCTGAGCGTGGGTTGCTGCATCAGCAGGGGAGTATCCCCGGGAGCTGACAAAAGAGGTATCGCGATTAGAAAAAATAAAGCCAGTAATAGTACAGGGTTCCGAGACATAAAGAGCCTCCTCAATTTTTTATTTCTATCTCAAACAAGCCTTTATATGAATTTGTTTGTATATGTATAAGTTTATTGCAAAGGTGAGTTATTGTACACCATTCTCTTTTTATTTAGGAGATAAAAAGTATGATTAATTCTTTGAAGCTGAAGTCCTAGTCTCTGAAAAAACTCTCTGACGTTCACTTGCGGTTGATATAGGCCGCAAGAATTAGCTTGCTTTGGTTTGTCTTTGGTCGCTGTTTACAGTGCGTAGGTTTCTGTTTGCATCCGGTTAGCCCCGGCCTTAATGTGGGCTCCGTTTCACGGCATAGACTTCCACCTATTTCCTAATGAGTTCCCAAGCTATCTGTTGTTTTTCTTTGTGTCGTTGACCGGAAGTATTCTTATTTCCGTGATGCTCTCAAGTCAAATGATAATAGCAGGAGTTCGTCACAGTCCATATTCGTCGAAGACCCCCCCCACCCGCCACCATCCGACTCATAAGGACAGTGACTCCCTCTTTTTTAACTCTAATGCCCTTATCACGGAAATAAGGACGCTTACTCGTTGAACCGAATAATTGACCGGAGCTTTTGCGTGTGGTATGTTCATATTTTACTTCAAATAAAGGAGGATTGTATGAAAAGGTCAAAATTGTCTTTTTTATTTGTCATAATCTTTACATTTGTAGCAGTAAATCTTCTTCTTGCTTTAAATGTTGGTGAACAGGGAGCACCCGCAAAAACAGTCCTCACCAATTGTACGGTGATCGATTGCACAGGGAAAGAACCAATGAAGGATGTGTCTGTGGTGATCGCCGGAAATGTGATCACCGAGATCAAGAAGGGTATATATCAGATGCCGGCCCATGAAAAAAATGTCAAGATCTATAACCTTAATGGAGGATATGTTCTCCCGGGCTTTTGGAATGTGCATATGCACTTGGCCGCATTACTCCCCGATCCGAACAATATTGTAGACAACGAATCCCTTCCCTCGGCCGTCCTTCGGGCAGCTTTGAATGCTATGGATGGTCTCCGTCATGGATTCACGGGCATCCGTACGGTCGGCGAACGAAAATATCTGGACATCGCCTTACGAGACGCCTTCGATGCGGGTTTTTTAATGGGCCCCCGGATTTTTTGCTGTGGCGAGGTCGTGTCCATTACGGGCGGACATCGTGGCGACGTCAAGGAGGGTGCCGATGGGCCGTTTGAAATCAGAAAAGCGATACGAGAACGCGTCGTTCACGGCGTCAATTGGATCAAGATCATGGGCGTCGAGATGCTCCAGGATGAACTCGATGCTGCTGTGGAAACCGCCCATCATATGGGACTGCGAGTGGCCTCGCACTCTAAAGAACCCGCAACCTATCGGTCTGTCAAGTCTGGCGTGGACAGTATCGAGCACGGATATGGACTTAAAGACGAAACGATTCAACTGATGACCGAAAAAGGAACATATTATGTGCCGACCATCATCTGTAACTTGAGCGATCAGTACATCAAAGAGCGGGAAAGGAGGCTGGCCAAATTGGGATATGCCGATGATGAAAAAGTGGTTTGGGGCCGCACCATTGTTGCCTATGCGGACGAGCGGTCTCAAGAACATGCCGAGCATCAAAGACGAGCATTGAAAAAGGCGATCGAAGCTGGAGTGAAAGTTTGTACAGGCTCGGATTCGACTCCTGTAGGCGAGATCGGGATCTTGGAGATCGAACAATTCGTCCTTTCTGGCGTCAGTGAGATGGATGCACTGATCTGTACCACACGCAATTGTGCTGACCTGTGCGAAGTTCTGGACAAGTTGGGAACGGTCGAGGAGGGCAAACTGGCCGACCTTGTTGTTGTTGGTGCGAATCCGCTGGAGAACATCTCTAACATTCGGCAAGTGAAAATGGTCTTTAAAGATGGAGTTTCTGTGGACCTCGATCAGCCTCAGAGTACGGCCAGCTACTGGGATTACTTCAGCACCAAAGAATTCAGAAAAGGCTACATGGCTAAGGCCGAAGAAGCGGCTGGTTTCGATAGGGGCAAGGTCAAGAAATAATTGCTGAGAAATTCCTGGAAAGCCGATTTTTGCGATAATAAGATTTTTTGATCGGGTAAGAAAGGTATCCACAAGTGAGATTTGAGAGAGCATCCCGACTCGCAGCAATTCTATTGTTAGGATTGGTTTCACTCCCCTTCGCAACATCTCATAATTCTTTGGCTGATGTTTCGGAGGTCGTGGATAAAACAGCCCAAAGGCTCGCCTCCTATCCGGAGATGACACACTGGCAGGCCTCTATCCTGTCCACAAATTACGAAATGGATGGCGACTGGAATCCCAAGAAAAAAACAGTTGTACAGAAGACAGTTATCATGAAAGACAAGATTAGGCAGGAGAAAATCAAAGACGCTGTCGAGATAAAAGATGGAAAGAGCAAAGATGTGACACAGAAATTCATTAACGAAGCGTATAAAAACATGCAGAAAGCAGCAAAACGCAGAAAAAAAGCCAATGAAAATAATGGAGAGGAAAATGGAAGCCACCGGATGGATCTTTCACTCGATGAGATGTTTCCTTTTAGTGAGAAAAACAGGGAGAACTATGATTTTGCACTCCTAGATGCAACGACATTGGAAGGGATTCCGGTGGTTGTGCTTGAGGCTACAGCCAAACAGAGGACTGAAGACTTTTTCGAGGGAGTGTTTTATATCGACCTGGAGACTTGGGACGTTGTGCGCGCAGAGTTGCGATTGGCAAAAAATCCAGGTCCATTAAAAGTGATGGAGATGTCGATGGATTTTCTGGTAATCCCTGAGGGATACTTTGTTCTCCGGAAGATGACGGCTCGCGTCCATGTGGGATTGATCGTGAAAAATATCCGCAGGGAAGTCGTTGATGAATATTCGGACTATCAGATACTTAAGTAATAATCCTGAATAATCCAATTGACTTGAGTTTTTTGAATAAACGATATAAATTCTAAAAAAAAAGGAGGGAAATTATGGATGATAAAATATTGGATCTATACAAGGAGTACTCGAAAGGATCGCTCGACCGCCGTGAATTCCTCAAAAAGCTCGCTACTCTTACAGGTGGCACTGCCGCGGCCTTAGGATTGTTACCGCTTCTCGAAAATAATACTGCCAGAGCTCAAATGGTTTCAAAGGATGATGTGCGTCTGCACGTAGAGGACATCAAGTATCCGGGTGAAACTGGCGATATGCTCGCCCATTTTGCCCGGCCAAAGGGAGATGAAAAACTCCCCGCTGTGGTCGTGATCCATGAAAACAGAGGCCTCAATCCTCACACAAAAGATGTCGCCCGGCGTGTGGCGCTAGAAGGTTTTCTAGCTGTGGCTCCAGACGCCTGTTCACCGTTAGGGGGAACTCCAGAAGATGTCGATGAGGCTCGCGCGAAGATGCGAGAGCTTGACAGCCAGTCCACAATCAAGAATTTTGTTGCTGCCGTCAAGTACTTGAAGACGCACCCTCAGTCTACGGGAAAGGTCGGATGCATGGGTTTCTGCTGGGGAGGAGGAATGACAAATCAGGTTGCTGTGAACTGTCCGAGTTTAGACGCCGCGGTTCCCTTCTATGGAAGCCAGCCTGATAGTGATGATGTCCCTAAGATCAAAGCCTCACTGCTGTGCCACTATGCCGGTCTTGACGAACGGATCAATGCAGGCATTGAGACGTTTGAAGCCGCTCTCAAGCAAGCGAACGTAGATTACAAGATGTATATGTACGAGGGGGCTGGCCATGCGTTTTTTAACGACACAGGATCCCGCTATAACAAGGAAGCGGCCGAGCTTGCCTGGAAACGTACGATCGCCTTCTTTAACGAAAAACTAAAGACCTGATACTAAAGCTCTGTCTATTCAGTGAAACCTCATCATGTTACCAAGCATTAATTTTAACGAGACGCTTATATAAGCGCGGTAACAGTGCACGAAAAATCACTTGCCTAAACAACATTTTTTATACTTCAGGCCGCTGCCGCACGGGCATGGATCATTCCGTCCGATTTTCGGACCAGCCCGGAGATGAGCCCTATGTTCGGATGTTGTTTGTTGAATTAGGGTTTGCCTGCGCCATAAGGCGGCGACCTCCTCAATAAACGGCCGGCAATGGTTAAAAAAACGTTTATAGCCGGCACACAGATAGTTCAATCCTGCCTCCCCATCCGGTGTCTGGATAAAGCGATTCTTCGGGCACTCTCCGTTGCACATCGCCCTGACTTCACACTCCAAACAAAAGCGGGGGAGTGTGTCCAATTTGGACTGCCCAAACGATCTCTGTGCCGGGCTCTCGAGAAGCTCGACAAGGGGAATCTTGCCAATATTCCCGAGATGGTGTTCGGCATCCACGTAGTGATCACATGAATAAAAGTCTCCGTTGTGCTCGATAACGGGAATATCGCCGCAAACGGGCCGGAAGATACACAGAGAGTGCTCTTGGTCGAAGGCCGTTCGGGTGGCCTCCTCGAATATCTGCACTTTGATCTGGCCGATATCCTGGTCGACCCACTCGTCGAAGATGGTGCAGAGAAATTCCCCCCAGGCTTCTGGCCTCATGGTGTGTGGACTTACGCCGTTTTTAGCATCAGATTGCCGCTCGACCATTGGCAGGAATGTGATGTAAGGGGCATCTAGATGTTTAAAGAATCGATATACTTCCAAAGGGTGCAGGACGTTATGGGCATTCACCACACACAGGATATCGCAATGGATCCCGTGCTTCTGCAGGAGTTCATACCCGAGCATCGTTTGATCGAAAGTGGATTCTTGATCCTTTGAGAGCCTGAACCGGTCATGCATTTCCTGCGGACCGTCCAAGCTGAGCCCGATCACAAAGCTCTCTTCAGCGAAAACGCGGCACCATTCCTCATCCATAAGAGTTCCATTCGTCTGTATGCCGTTGAAGATGTGTTGATCGGGAGGCTGATACTTGCGCTGAAGTGCGACAATTTTGCGGAAGTAGTCCACACCCAAAAGGGTAGGTTCGCCGCCGTGCCAGGAAAAACGGATTACCGGTTCGGGGTAAGCATCGATGTGCTGCCGGATATAAGCCTCCAATACATCGTCAGGCATACGGAAAGACTCCCCCCTTGGATAGAGGTGTTCCTTCTTTAGGTAATAACAATAATGGCAGTCAAGGTTGCAGATGGCGCCGATCGGTTTGACAAAAACCTGAAATTCGCGCGACACTTTCTCCATGGATCACTTTCTCGATTCTTGTCCAGGACCAGACTCAATGCGTTTCGGCTTCATGGGTTAAGCTTTATTTCTTCGTGCGTTTCTCTTTTGATCCAGCTGAATCCCTTAATCCAAGATGAGCGATATTCGAGTGTCCCAAATGAGGATTGCGAAAAGAAACCGGCCTTGTGCTTATAGGCAAGGCTCCTGGGTTTCCCTTATAAAAAAGAATAGTCCTTACCGTAGCGCAGCATCTGTTTGACGTAATCATCCGGATAGGCGATCTTAACGTCCACGATCTTGCCGTCCTCCATCACAGGTGTGTAGACTGGATTCATGAAGCCCCCATAAGGCGCCAGATTCAGCTTCGCATAGCGTTCCAAAACCTCTTTGTGGAGTTCCGGATCGATCTGAACACCATAGGTCTCAACCAGATTGCGGGCGCCGTCGTAATCTCCTTCGCTAGTGATGCGCTGAACCTCGGCGAGCAGATCTCCATACAATTGGCGCAGTTTTTGGTAGTCGTTGATCACAAAATAGGTTTTTCCGTCTTTGATCTCCTTGGAGATCACATTATCAGGCAGCCCTTTTTCATAAACCCAGTGAGAGACGAGCGCACGGCTGCGCATGTGCGCCTGCTCGACGGTCTTTCCGAGTTCGATCCGTCTCAACTGGGTCATCAGTCCGTTTTTGATGTTTGCGTCATAACCCGCTTTGGCTGCATCCAGGTTAGGCAGGAGGCCGAGCTCAACCATTTTTTCATCCATGATGTAGTAAAAGGCAAACAGGTCGGCCCGTGCTTCCTCAATAGGGGAGTGATAATTCTTCAGCGCTTCAGCTGTAACACCAGGAAGTAATTGTCCAGACCCGTGTCCCAGAACCTCATGGAGGTCCGTAAGTATGTTCCCTGCTAGTGCCCCGTATTTTTTTGCTCGTTCCAATTCCTCTTCGCTGTATGTAAATTCTTTGCCGAATCCCGAATCCAGAGAAGATTGATTATACGCGTATGTGATATTTTCAAGGGTCACTGATTTGGAACCGTAGTTTTTACGGATCCAATTGGCATTCGGCAGATTGATGCCGATAGGAGTGTCAGGATAGCAGTCTCCTCCGAGCATGGCCGCTGTGATCACTTTTGCGGTTACACCTTTGACGTCTTTTTTCTTGAAACGCGGATCGACAGGCGAGTTGTCCTCGAACCACTGGGCATTGGCCGAAATGGTATCTGTCCGTGTTGTCGCCACAAGGTCCTTAAAATTGACCAAAGCCTCCCAACTGGCTTTTATACCCAAGGGATCATTATAGACTTCGATGAAGCCGTTCACAAAATCGACTCTTGAATCCGTATCATTCACCCATAAGATGTTATATTCATCGAAAGCCTCCAAATCGCCGGTCTTGTAATACTCGATGAGTTCGTCGATCACCTTTCTCTGCTGTTCGTTCTCTGCAACTGTGGCCGCCTTCTCTAACCAGTTGACAATCTTTACGATCGCGGGACCGTAATGACTATTGATGGAGGCGACCTCTTCAACAATCTTCCCGTCTTTCTTGACAACTCTTGAATTCAGACCGTAAGAGATAGGAGTGGGATCATCCTCATCCGCGATGCTTTTGTAATAATCCTCCACTTCTCGCTGGGTGACACCTTCGTAGATATTGACAGCCGAATGAACGACAAGGTCTTTTGTTGAATCCTGCGAAATTTTTTTAGCATCCACTGTCGGGTCGAAAATAATGGGATTCAGAAAAGCAGCGAGATCATCCAGAGTCTGACCTTCAGCCAGAGGAAATTCCACACCCTCGGATTCTTTGATGAGCGTGGTGAAATAATCCTCAGTGAATTCCGGGATGAACTTATCCGATGCATAATGGTGGTGGATCCCGTTCGAGAACCAAACCCTTTTGGTGTAGATCATGAATTTTTCCCACTGGGGGTCTGTACGGTCGCCCTTGTAACCTTCGACGATCGCATCGAGAGTTTTGCGAATGATGAGGTTATATTTATAATTCTGGTCGAAGATGATATCCCGGCCGCAGAGAGCCGCCTCACTCAGGTAATAGATGAGTTCTTTCTGGGCTGCAGGAAGCTCCTCGAAGCCGGGCACCTGGTAGCGCAGGATTCTCAGGTCGGCGAACTGGTCGACCTGCCATTTAAAATCCTGAACAGCAGCTCCTGCTTCAGGCTCTGGCTGGGATTTTTGGCATCCTCCCACCAGAAAACACAGAGAAAAAACCAATGTCAAAACAAGTGTTCTTTTGATGTTCATGTGATCTTCCCTCTCTTTTTCTATTTTTTGTACCATTGATACTCTATGCACCATAATATCCAAATTTACTTCCTGAGTCCACCATTCGCTGCAACTGCTTTTTATGTCTTTTGAGTGCCCGTCCAAGTGTGGCCGCTATCGAAAATTTTAAAAAAGCTCTACACACAGATCCTCATGGTCCTTTCTCTGAACTCCTGGGATTTTGACTATGAGAGTTTGTCCGGTCCCAGACTCTATTGAAGACCTCGGAGTGCATACATACGCCTGATTGAATCCATTAAATCCGATAGAATGCGATCTAAGCTTTTTGTCCCTTATTCAGCCGATCGCGCATGGCGACGCCTTGACTCCATGCTTTGCCCACATTTTTGCCGATCGACCAGAATTGGTTATCGGGCATGGTCAAGAGAAAGGGTTTGATCTTCTTGACATCCGGTTTTCCATCCGTCAGGAATTGCTCCTCTGTGTAGATGTTGATGATCTCTCCGATAAAGAAGTTATTCGTGGGAAGCTCCACTGTTTTTACCAATTTGCACTCCATGGTCAGAGGACAGGACGTGATCATTGGGGCAGCTTTGAGCTCTCCGTAGAATACAGGAAAAAGATCTGACTTGTCGACACTTTTTCCAGACACGATACCGGTGTAATCTGTAATCTCGACCATGTCTTCATTGGGAACATTCACGCTGAACTCTTGGGTGTCAAGGATAGCTGTGCTGGATGCATTGTTTCTGTTGACGCAGATTCCAAGCATCGGGGGCTGATAATTGACCCGGGTGAGCCAATCCAGGGCCATAAAGTTGACATTCCCCTCTAAGTGAGTGCCGAGTATGGTCTGAGTCCAAGGAAGACAAAATAAATCTTTTTTAATTGTAATTTTTTCCATCCGTTTACCTCAAGACAAAAAGTGAATCGAAAATATTTTCTCTTTTATAATTATTCCTGTCAAATCAAAACAGAAAAAGAGGTATCGGAAGTTGAACTTGATGTTTTCCGTATGATATATTCCTTTACAGATGTCAAAAAGACAACTCCTCAGGACTCATACACTTATCGATGGGCAATAGCTCCGTTTTTGATCGGGGAACGGAATTCTTAAGGAGCCATAAATGAAAATATTGAAAAAGGTTCTCCTCGCATTGGGGATTGTCTTGGTGATTGCCCTGATCATCGGGATCCTGTATGTCAGACAGCTCTCCCGAAAGGGGCTCCCGGATTATAATGCAGAGATCAAGCTCGAGAGGATGTTGGGTCAGGCCACCATCTGCCGCGATGCCTATGCGGTGCCGCACATCTATGCAGACAACCAGGAGGATCTGTACCGGGCCACCGGCTATATCATGGCTCAAGACCGTTTGTGGCAGATGGACCTTTTTCGGCGTGCGACGACCGGGAGACTCTCTGAGATTTTCGGATTGGACCTTGTTGAGACCGATCTTTTGATGCGCGCCCTGCGCATTCCGGAAAAATCTCAGATGGTCCTTGGCCATCAAGAGCCGGAAGTCCTAAAGGCTCTGGAGGCCTTCGCCGATGGAGTCAATCAATTTATCAAAATGCACCAGGATAATCTCCCTTTGGAGTTTTCTCTTCTTGGGTATAAACCGGAGAATTGGGCTCCGGAACACTCTGTGAACCTGATCGGATACATGGCCTGGGACCTGACCTTCCCTTGGAGAGCGGAGATTCTTCTCTTTAAAATCGCGCAAAAAATCGGTATGGATCATCCCAAGTTCAGAGACTTAATCCCCGATCTTTCTCTTCAAAAAAGCCTGGTTTATCCGGAGTTTCGGCTCGAGAAGGCCGAGTTGGATCTTAGCCTGAAGTTGTTCTCTTCCAGTCAAAAACTCCTTGAGCTAGGCCTCGAGGTTTTTTCAGGGAGCAACAACTGGGCCGTCACAGGCCAAAAAAGCGTTACAGGGAAACCGCTGTTCGCCAATGACATGCATCTCGACCTTTTCGTCCCCGGAATCTGGTACCAAATGCATCAGGTGATCAAAGGAAAATTGAACGTTACGGGCGTTTGTCTTGCCGGAGAACCCGCTGTCGTGGCAGGTCACAATCAGTGGATCGCATGGGGCATGACCAATGCTATGGTGGATGACATGGATTTTTATCTGGAGACGATCCATCCGGAAAATCCGGACTTGTACCTCTTCAACGGAGAGTGGCGCAAGATGGAGGTCCGGAAGGAGAAGATTTTGATCAAGGGCGGTGAGATCGAAGAGAGGACACTCCGCTTCACTCATCGGGGGCCTATAATCTCGGGCTTTAAAAATATAAGCGAACATGCCCTCTCCATGCGCTGGATCGGGAATGAATTCTCGAACGAAGTCCGCTCTGTCTACTGGCTCAATCGTGCCAGAAACTGGGAAGAGTTTAAGCAGGCAGCCAGGTCTTTCTTTTCCATTAGCCAGAACATAAATTATGCGGATGTCGAGGGGAATATCGGGCTGTATTATTGTGCCGGAGTTCCTCTGCGCAGAGGGGAAGGTATCTTTGTCGTTCCTGGCGACAGTGATGAATATGACTGGACGGGATTCGTCCCCTTTGAGGAGCTTCCCCATGTTTACAATCCCGCGAGTGGATATGTCTCCTCAGCTAATAATCGTCCTGTAGACGAGACCTATCCTTACTATATCAGTTACTGGTTTTTGCAGCCCCACCGCATCGACCGTATTCGTGAGATGTTAGAGGCCAAGGAAAAGCTGTCTATCGATGATTTCAAAGCCATGCACGCGGATTTCCGTTCTAAATTGGTTGAAGATATTTTGGAAGAAATTCTTGACGAATTGAAGCGCCTGGAGGATTTGAATGTAACGGAGAGGGAAGCCTTGGATCTGTTGCAGTCCTGGTCGGGAGAACTCACAGAGGACAGCGTGGCGGCCACTCTCTTTGAAAAAATGCAAATTCATCTCATCAAAAATCTGACAGAGGATGAGCTTGGTGAGGGACTCTTCGATGAATTTCTCGAGTGTTCATTATTGCATCGGAATCTGTTGGCTAAACTCTTCAGTTCCAGGCACTCGCCCTGGTGCGATGACATCACCACGGACGGCACGACTGAGGATTTTTCCTACATCATAGAGAAGAGCTTTAAAGAAACAGTCCTGGATCTTGTGAAAGAGCTGGGAAAGAAACCAGAGGAATGGGAGTGGGGCAAGGTCCACCAGCTTTATCTCGCTCATCCCATGGGGAGCGTGAAGATCTTGGACCTTGTGTTTCGGCTCAACCGTGGGCCCTTTCCGGTGGGCGGAAGTTATCACACTGTCTGTCCCTTCAGCTATGACTTCAAACTTTTCCAGTCCCGCCACGGCGCCTCCCATCGCCACATTTTTTCGCTGGCTGACTGGGATGAATCTTTGACAGTGATCCCCACCGGAGTGTCGGGGATTCCTGCCAGCCCTCATTACTGCGACCAGACCTCACTCTATTTGAAAAACGAATATCACAAAGATTTTATAAGTCGAGACCTGGTCGAAAAGTCCGCTTTTTATATCACCAAGATCGAATAATCATTTTTGTTCGTTCGATGTTCTGTATTTTTTCTTGATTCAATAAAAAATCCTTTTCCATACAATACAATTTGTTTCATCATGGCGATTCCAGTGATGGTAATGCGCTGGTAAAAATAAGGAAGTGATTTTAAGAAGTCTTCTGAATTTTGGGGGAGAATTCCCCCTTAATGATTAAAGAAAAAATCGAATTACAGCTTTACTTCGTTATTTCTTTTTTGCTTTGGCTTTTGGAGCGGCTTTCTTCTTTGCCTTTGGAGCGGCTTTCTTCACTACTTTTTTAGCAACCTTCTTCTTCGGTGCAGCCTTCTTCTTCGGTACAGCCTTCTTCTTCGGTACAGCCTTCTTCTTTACAACTTTCTTTGCCATGTCTTTTCTCCTTTGTAAATTTGTTCGTTTCTTCTTTGCTGAATCCCTCTTATTTTTTTTCTTAATGGAATTATATTATTATTACAATAAAAAAATCGACATTTTTTTTATTTTTTTTAAAAATTTTTAATAAAAATTTGGAAGCATAATTTTTAATATTTTACATTTGCCGACAGAACTTATAGATATTAAAGAAGATAGCTCTAAAATCTGCCTCATAATTCAACTTAGAATAATCTTTTTTGGTGTGAAATCGTGATTCTAAAAGAAATTTTTTCCATAGCTCACAGTAATGAAAAAAAACATAGAGTCCAATTTTTAAAAATTCGAGTTATAAAATAAAACATAATTTTCACTCTCAATTCAAAAAAACTCCCACCTAGGATAGTGCGATTGAAAGGGAAGATTTTGTGATTCCTGTCGTCTAAAAGTATAAAGATAAAAATGAGATGTCCTGTGTATCTCATGTTGAACGTGGAGGAATACATGGAGCTTTTCAAAGAAAGATTTTTTCCCCTCCTGCTTATGACAATCTTTTTGGTTGGAGTCTTATCTCTATTCAGCTCCACAGTTAAGGCGCAGTCAGAGGATCTCGACACCCGTGTCAAAAAATTTCTCGACTCCCACGATTGGGGGTGGGGAGATATGAACGTGCCTGCCGTTGATGGACAGACCCTTCACGACATCATTCTCAAGAATAACTACACGAAAGCATTGGAGATCGGAACATCCACCGGACATTCTTCCATTTGGATCGCTTGGGCGCTCAGCAAGACCGGTGGTAAACTGATCACTGTCGAAATTGACAAAGACCGGTACCGCGAGGCTTTGGCAAATTTTAAAGCAGCAGGACTTTCCGAATTCATCGATGCCCGTCTCGGAGATGCTCACGAAATCGTGCCCGCACTGGAAGGGCCCTTCGACTTCGTATTCAGCGATGCGGATAAATACTGGTACAAAAACTACCTGATCGCAGTGCTCCCCAAACTGGAGGTCGGCGGCTGCTACACCACTCATAATGTGTCCATGGGAGGGTCCGGTTGGCGCCGGGGCAGCAGTGGCGATTATGTGGACTACCTCCTCAGCCTGCCTAACCTGGAAACAACGTTCGACGACCGGGGCAATGGCCTATCCATCAGCTACAAAACGAAACAATAAATAAAGATTGGCAAGAAAAACGATAAAATTATCTAAATTATTAAATTATCGCTTTGGCTGACAGAAATATTTGATTTTAAACAAGATGACTCTTATAAATGCCTTGTTTTTAGGCTTAGAATTGTGTTTTTTGGTATAAAAACTTAATTCTAAGCAACGATCCCTCTTCTCCCTAACTTAAGCTTTTTGATAAACTTTGCTTATGATATAAGTTATAAAGAATTGCCTCACATAAAGGAGGAATAATGAAGGGCGGAAGACATCCTTATGTTCTGTTTTTAATTTTATTAATTTTCTTGAATCTGGTTGCAAACCTTGGAGCAAAAGAAACCGAGATCAAAGACGTTTTGCCTCCGGGCATCCTGCCGGTTATTATTTTGAGTGGCTCCGATTATGAGATGGGGTATCAGTATGGCCAGCAAGCTGGTCCCTATTTGGACAAAGAAAGAGAGGCGAAGTGGGGTTCGGCGCTGCAAACATTCAGTCGTGATCAAGTCATCCAGATGCTTAAGGCGAACCAGTTTTACATTCAGAAATATACTCCTGAAAATATCGAGATCATGAAAGGAATGGCGGATGGAGCGACAGCCTCCGGCTTTCAACTGTCATACACGGATGTCTTATTAATGAACTGTACGCTGCCAAAATCCGAGACTTCCGCTTTTCCTTCAGGTGCAGAAAGGGAATCGCTGCCACCCAAAAAGTGCTCCGTGTGTTCCGCCTGGGGGTCCGCCACCACAAACGGGCGTTTGATCGGAATGGATACCCTTGATGCGGGTGAAGCCGCATAC
>Ga0307425_1001387_pt1 | contig 14573 bp, 15 predicted proteins | sample SalMarWE160330MG_FD_202152 | JGI IMG/M metagenome (GOLD analysis project Ga0307425, IMG submission 202152) | Salt marsh sediment microbial communities from the Plum Island Ecosystem LTER, Massachusetts, United States - WE1603-30 | ecosystem: Environmental > Aquatic > Marine > Intertidal zone >... | reverse complement strand
TTTTAGGCATCATTGCCGACCCGTTTGGTCAAAATGAAGAAAAAGTACATGCGCCTCTGCCCGGTATTGTCATCGGTAATTTGAATCTCCCGCTGGTTCACGAGGGGGACGCCATTTTTCATATCGCCCGCTTCGACGAGGAGGATATTGACCAGTCCATACGTCAGGAGCTTCAGGAGGTGCTCAACGGACAGGCGGATAGTCCTCTCTAAAAGCGCTTTCATCGAACTCCTCCGGAATGGGTTCCCGTGGGGCTCCTTGCATTTGGGCTGGGTGGTGAAACTAAGCGACGGATAGACGATGAAAACGCCTTTGACAAAACTGCGGCCGACCGGCATCCGGTACCCAAATAGCAAGAATAATCCACCAGTTTTACTGGTGTGTCCCAGCTGTGCCACTAAGACCTATTCATTTGCTATCCCAGAATAAATTGGGGTCGCCCTTTAATGGGTGACCCCAATTTCCAGAGCGCAATTTGGTGGGCTAATCTCGTGAGTGAATATAGCAAGAGGAATGAAATGTTATCTGGTCGGGACGACTGGATTTGAACCAGCGACCCCCGCGTCCCGAACGCGGTGCTCTACCAGACTGAGCCACGTCCCGAATAGATTTATTGCAACATGGAAAACCTGACCCTTATGGAGCCGGGGAGACTTTACTTATAATCCATTAATGGCCATCAAGCAAGGGCAATTTGTGGGAGATGATATGCACAAAATTATCCATAATCCTGGCAGTAGCACCCCAGATCAGATCACCCTTGTACTCATAGGCCTTTGACTTATAAGAAATTCCTTCAAATTCCAGAGAAAGGTTTTTTGACTCGGAGCGTCCCGGGTAAAAGACACGCAGTGGAACCTTGATCAGCCTTTCAACCTCCGCCGCATTAACAATAAAGTTATATGGAGATGGGATGATACCCACAAATGGATGAACAACGAAATTCGAGACCAAGGTAAGGATATCATCGGTTCGGCCAAGTATCTCGATTTCCTCCCCTGGAAGCCCAACCTCTTCGTATACCTCCCTTAAAACGGTCTCCTCAATTGAGGCATCTTCATAATCCACCGAACCACCAGGAAAGGAGATTTCACCTTTATGGTGCCCTACCCTATCGGTCCTTTTGGTGAAGAGGACCTTGTGATCCCCGTTTTCCTCCAACAGTGGGATCAATACACCGGCATGCCTATATGAAGGCCGTCCATTACGGACAGGCTGTGGGGTCCTTGTGCTCAAGACCCCTTTAATTATCTGAAACAGGCTTTTTTGGTCAGTCAAAGCTAATAGGTCCCATAAGTTCTTAGATAATCTTCAAACCGTGCCTTTGTATTCTCATCTATCGGTCTCCGTATGCCATCAATCATCACAGGCACTTTACTCTGAAAGAGATAGTCGATGATCTCACTTATACCTGAGACAGGATAAACAGGTATCCCGGTCTCGGACACGAATACCTGGACGGCATTCTCACCTCTTTTTCCCGGAATCACATTCCCATTATCATCATAAGCCGCGGTTGTCTGCTCCCTATCGATTCCGATCCCAACGCCTATTACATGGGATTCAATGCCACTAGCCCGCGATTCTGTCTGTATTTTTTTTAACAGATCATATTTCGTATTCATGGAGGTGGCCACATCATCGACAATAAATATTCGGCAGCCGTCAAATAATGTCCTGTTGACAAAAACGTCCCTGGAACCACTCGACTCCCCATGGGTCTTGGCCTCTTTTCGATCGTAATCAAAAAGCAACTCATATCCATAATCCTTAAAAAGCGCGATGCTGGTTGCTATGGCAATGCTACTCCCCTTATAAGAAGGACCCAAAATGATATCCGTGTCCTCAACAAGCCCACGAGATACCATCATGGCCGCAAAAAAAGATCCCAACTCCAGGCTCAGACGTCCAGTTTTGAACATTGCCATATTCACAAAATAAGGGGTGGGCCGCCCATCTTTCAAGACAAGATTGCTGTCAAAGAAAAAGGCCCCTGTTTCGGCCAGGGTTCTGGCCAGATGGCACTTGTACTCTTCCATGTCCAGATATTAAAAAAAAACCATTGTTTATTCAACACCAATTTATGATCTCTATTGCTCTCTTGACAATGGCATTAAAAGGCGATAATAGACATTCTACTTTTTTGGATACTTGCCTTTACATCTAATCATGATGGCCTCGTAAAAAGTCGCGATATTGGATATATAATCACAAGTCGAAAACATAACTAATTGTAAATACTGGATTCCCTATCAGGTCGGGAATGACAAATATGGATAATTCTGACTTTTTACGAAGCCGCCAATCATAAGGAGGTATTATTATGCCCGAGGAACAGGTCGCTGTCATTGTCAAATTCTTCTCCAAGCCCAGTGTCGCCGCCCTGGAAGTAACCAACGGGACCATTAAGGCAGGAGACATGCTGAGATATAAAGGCCACACTACCGATTTTACTGAAGAAGTACTCACCATGGAGATTGACAATCAATCTGTGGAAGAGGCCAAAGCGGGTGATCTGGTAGGAGTGAAAGTGAAAGAAAGGGTGCGGGAAAACGATAAGGTCTATAAAGTTGTCGAATGATCCTTAATCTCTTGCAAGGCCCTCGGTATCAGCTTCCTGACGAAAGTCTCTTTATCAAAGGCGCTCATAGTGGTATACTTTTCGTAACCGGGGCGATCCTGGCTGAGGAGGGGGACCTTTGCCTGTATGCCTGGCGCCAGCGTTTCAAAGCCGGTTATTAGTTCCACGAGGGCGAATTCCTCGCCAGGATAGCTTTTCAGCCAGCCCAACCTTTTCATGCATTCAAAGCGGATTCTGTCCAACAAAAAGAGATACTGGTCAATAACGACCATTTTCTTCTTGGGGACTAACTCGTTAAATTCAAAACCAGATCCCATGCCATTGAGATTCATGATCAAGTCATAAAGGTAAAAGCTGTCTTCACTTTTTCCCTGTGCCAGGCTGGATAGTGTCTTAAAAGAGACTTGAGAAAGGCTCGTCTCCGGGCCAAAATTCTCCTTAAACCTGCCGGCCCAATTCCGGTAGCCCTTCTTGACCGCCATTGCCAGTCGGCCCTCCTCCAGGTCAATAACCTTAGACATCCACCCTTCCCTTTTCCTGTCTTTTTAGAGCCTAAAGCCGCATTTGATGCAGATAAGTCCTTTTGGCTGCTTAAAACCACATTCAGGACACATGGTAAAATCTTCAAAAGGGGCAACGGGAACCGAGTGAACAACTCGCCTTGATTTCTCGAAGTACCCGTTTTCCTCTATGGTCACCCTGCCGCCGGCATCCTGTAAGGCCTCCGCATATCGTCTTGAATTTTCCAGGCTCAGGCCCGTTTTCAAAATAATTGGGGCGTCACTGAGCATTTTATCAACTATCTCGGGTGGCGCACCTAAATGGGCCATCCGGACCCTAAAGGTTTCTTCCTCCCCATTTATCCCGTGGAAAAAAATGCGATATTTCTTGACCATTTATCCAAAAATGTCTTATTTTTTAATAAATCCAGGAAATTAGCATACACAGAGCAAGGCCGGCAGGAACAAAGCCCGCATTGACCTTATAGAATCATCATTAATCTGCGGTAACACTTTCGCTGTTTCAAGACAAGTGTGGCAGGACCACGCCACCAGCCAATCATTCTCTCAAAGAACTAAAGCCTTCCCACTTGACACGCCTTGACAAATCCGTAAAAGAGTGGGGCAGGCCTTTCCATCCTTGACTTCAGTTCGGGATGGGCCTGGGTAGCGACAAAGAACCTCAGGGGTGGTAATTCGATAAATTCCACCAGCCTCTTATCGTGGGATGTCCCAGAAAACACCATCCCTTTCTCAGAGATAATCGAGTGATATTCAGGGTTCACTTCATAGCGATGTCGATGACGCTCTGACACCTCCGTTGTGCCATAAAGGGAGTGAACCTGGGTCCCTTTCTCCAGTATAGCGGGATAGGCACCGAGTCTCATCGTCCCACCCTTATCATAGACCTCTCTCTGCTCCGGAAGAATATCTATAACTGGATAAGGTGTATCAGGGTAAATCTCGGTAGAATTCGCTTGGTCCAGTTTGCAGACATTCCTTGCAAATTCTATCACTGCCAACTGAAGACCCAGACACAGGCCCAAAAATGGGATATTTTGCTCCCTGGCCAAACGGATCGTCTTGATCTTTCCTTCTGTGCCACGTGACCCAAATCCCCCGGGGACGACCAGGCCATCTACTTCATCCATAAAAGACATGTCAACGAGGTCTGTCGTATCTACCCATTTGAGATTGATTTTGCATTTCAAATGGGCGGAGCAATGATTAAATGACTCGACAATAGAGGCATAGGAATCCTCCAGTTCGGTATATTTTCCACACATTGCGACAGTGATTTCGCTCTTAGGATTTCTGATGTTCTCTATCAACTCTCTCCATTTCCTGAGATCAGGGGGGCTATAAATATTAAGCAGCTTATGGATAATTTCGGGCAGACCTTCCTGCTCGAAAACTACCGGAATCTCGTAAATATCATCCACATCCAGCCCAGTTATTACCGCATCGGGGTGGACGTCGCAGAAATTCGAGATCTTGGTCTTTATCCCCTTTGTCAAGACCTGAGAGCATCTACCTATTATAATATCCGGAAATATACCCCTCTGCTTTAAGAGGTTTACGCTTTGCTGCGTGGGCTTAGATTTCTGTTCATTAACACCATAGGGAATGGGCACATATGTCAAGTGGATATAGATGATATTCTCCTTGCCCACATCCTCCTTCATTTGCCTGGTAGCCTCTAAAAACAGCTCATTCTCGATGTCACCCACTGTCCCGCCAATTTCCACGATTAGAAGATCCGGGTTCTCTTCCTCGGCTATTTCAAATACGTGATCTTTTATGACGTCTGTCACATGGGGGATATATTGGACGGTTTTGCCTAAATAGTCTCCTCTCCTCTCCTTTTTCCTGACCATGTCGAACACCTTACCCATGGTCAGGTTCCACTTGGATTTACAAGTTACCCCCAAAAATCGCTCATAATGCCCAAAATCCATATCCACCTCTCCCCCGTCATCCAGCACAAAGACCTCTCCATGTTCAAAGGGATTCATGGTGCCAGGATCTACATTAAGATAGCCATCACACTTGAGGGGAATGATCTTGAGTCTTGAAGAGAGGAGGTGGCCAATAGAGGCGACGGCTATCCCCTTTCCAAGGCCGGATAGGACGCCACCCGTGACGATGATGTATTTGGTGGGCATGTATATGAGACTTCTCAGCTAGTATGGGTTTAACATCATAACTCACCAAAAAACTTATCCAGATTGGTATCATTAGTCAAGCCACAAAATGACCTATTGCCTTCCAAGATTATCGAAAAGGTCCATTTTGCAATGAATTAAAGGTTTATTTTAGGTTGTTCTAACTGAAGCAAAAAAGTCGCAGGCACCGGGACAGGGAAAAAGATTAACCTTGACCGCCCCCCAAAAAGCAGTAAGATTTAAATAATTGTGCACCTGGGTCTTGGGGTGCTTGCCAGAAGCACCTGTTTCTAGGCGCAGGGTATTATTGAATATGATGTCAAGTAGTTGCAGAACTCCCGAAACGTCAGATTATGTCATGATCCCAACCATAGCCATAGTGGGAAGGCCTAATGTGGGCAAGTCCACTCTCTTCAATCGTCTTTCCAGATCCAGGAATGCACTCGTGGATGATCACCCGGGCATCACTCGAGATCGATTGCATGCCACCATAAACTACGATGGGATACCCTTGGAGATTATAGATACGGGGGGATTCGATGACACCGGCCGGGATGCCTTATTAGAAATGGTAAGGGCACAAGTCAAAAAGGCGATAGAGGAGGCCGATAGGGTAATTCTTATGGTGGATGGGAGAGAGGGCATGGTGCCCGGAGATGAGGTGGCGGCGGATATCTTGCGTCGAAGTCAAAAGAGGGTATTCGTGGCGGCCAACAAGATAGACGGCCCGGAACATGACCACCTAACTCTTGAGTTTTACAAATTTGGAGTTGACACTGTCTATCCTATTTCCGCCGCTCACGGTTATGGTGTCAGGTCCTTCATGCATGACGTCGTCAAGGGTCTGCCGAGGTCTGAGACAAAAAAGTGGCATGAAGACCAGATAAGGGTGGCCATCCTTGGCAGGCCCAATGTAGGCAAATCTTCACTCGTAAATCGAATCCTTGGCCTGGACCGCCTTCTGGTGAGTGAAATTCCCGGCACCACACGTGACGCAGTGGACACCAGGTTTTGCTATAACAACAGAGAATATCTGCTGATCGATACTGCGGGGATACGAAGAAAGGCGCGGGTCAATGAGAAAATCGAAAAAATCTCTATGATCAAGGCCATCAAAAGTCTTGAGCGTTGCCATATAGCCACCGTTCTCGTGGATGCTACGCAAGGGGTTCTGGAACAAGATGCGCGGATTTGCGGCTACGCCTTTGAAAAGGGCAAGGGAGTGCTTTTGGCGGTCAATAAGTGGGACCTAATTAAAGGGAATGCCCGCAAAAAGGACCTTGTGGACGATACGATAGAGAGACACCTGAAGTTCATCTCCTTTGCCCCAAGGATAAATCTTTCAGCTATGACAGGGGAACGGGTGATGAAACTTTTTGAGAAAATTGATCTGGTCTATTCTCAGTTCTCCCGCAGGATTACCACTGCTACCGTCAACAAGGCCATACAAGAGATGATCGACAGACATCCACCGCCAAGGACCGGCCGGGGAAGGTTGAAGTTCTTTTACGCCGTCCAGGCCCACTCTCGTCCACCTACCTTCATAGTCTTTGTTAACAGGCCGGACATGATACATTTCTCTTACGAACGGTTCTTGATCAATCAATTTCGCGCAGACCTTGGGCTTGAGTGTACACCCATAAGGTTACGTTTCAAGAAGAGATAAAAACGGTAAAGGAGGTGCCATATCCATGGAAATCCGGATTTTAGTCGGTCACGTGGCCCTTGACGCGGAACTAAACGACACGGCCACGGCAAAAAAGGTAGCGGGGATCATTCCGATAAATACAGCTTTCAACACCTGGGGTAATGAGATATACTTTACTATCCCTGTTAATGCAGAATTAGATGAAAGCGCCCGGGAAGAGGTGGAAATTGGCGATTTGGGTTACTGGCCGGAGGGCCAGGCCTTTTGTATTTTTTTTGGGCAAACTCCTATAAGCTCGCCGGGGAAGATCATCCCGGCTAGCGCCGTGAATATTGTCGGTAAGGTCAAAGGTGACGCCACAAGGCTCAAAGAGGTCATACATGAGAGGGAGGTTGCCCTAGAAATTCCTTGAACCAATTAATGCACAAGATTTACATAGTATGGGATAGAGCAATCAGCTCTTAAATCTACAGATGGGACTCATATTCGACAGAAACATCGCAAGGCTCTACGATCGCTGGTACCAGTCGCCCCACGGCCGGGCCATAGACAGGTCAATCGAACAACTCATCGTGACCCTCCTTGACCCCAGGCCAGGGGAAAGAGTGCTGGATATTGGCTGCGGAACCGGGAACCATCTTCTTATCCTCAGCAAGCTGGGGCTGGACGTTAGCGGGATAGACGCCTCTCCTTATATGATTGATTTGGCCCGGGAACGACTTGGCCATCGATGTACTCTCAAGACAGGTATGGCAGAAGACCTCCCATTCGACGACAACCAATTTGATCTGGCCGTGTTTATTACCTCCCTGGAATTCCTTGACAATCCACTCAAGGCATTGAGAGAGGCGGGGAGAGTCACTAATAGAAAAGTACTCTTTGGTGTGATAAACAGTCTTTCCTGGAATGGCCTGTTCAAAAGAATTCAGGGATATCTTGGAGACCCCCTCTTTTGTCATGCCAGGTTTTATAATCTATGGGAACTTAAGGCCCTCATACAGACGGGTTATGGTGATGTCCCTATTTCCTGGGGTTCAATCAAAATACGTCCCCGCTTTATTGAGGAAAGGAGCCCTTCTGAAAGACGATTATTGAGGGTTGGCCATTCCCCATTTGGATCGTTTTTGGGTATCTCTGCAAAAATCGTTTATAGGACCAAGACACAGAACCTGCCTCTGAAGGTCAGGCTTAAGAGGGCCGGCCAGTCTCTGATCGGGGCCAAGACACTTGAAGATCTGAAGCACATTGATGGAGCACAGAGAGATGAAAGAGGCATACCTGTACGAAAAGCTGAAAGATAATGGAGTGCGTTGTCTTTTATGCAATCACCACTGTGTTATTGGAGATGGGCGCAAGGGGATCTGCGGAGTTCGCGCGAATCAGTCAGGCACACTCGTGAGCCTGGTGTATGACAGGATAATCGCAAGTAATTGTGATCCAATAGAAAAGAAGCCTCTCTTCCATTTCCTGCCTGGAACCCGCTCGTACTCCATAGCCACGGTTGGGTGTAATTTCAGGTGTCTTTATTGCCAAAATGCCGATATCTCTCAGATGCCCTCTGACCATAATAAGATCATGGGAGAAGATATCTCACCGGCAGAGATTGTGAGACATGCCTTGGATACACATTCAGCCACCATCGCCTATACCTATACCGAACCTACGGTCTATTTCGAGCTTGCCGTGGATACTTCAAGACTCGCAGCTTCTAAAGGCCTGAAAAATGTCTTTGTGTCCAATGGATATATGACCAAAGAGTGCCTTCAGGATATTGTTCCCAATCTTCATGCCGCCAATGTAGACCTAAAGGCCTTTACTGATAAGTTTTATAAAGAGCAGTGTGGCGCAAAGCTGGATCCCGTTCTTAGAACACTGGAAAACATGAAAGAGATGGGGATCTGGCTGGAGGTAACCACCCTGCTGATCCCTGGACTCAATGACGCACAAGAAGAACTAAAAGGGCTTTCTCAATTTCTTGCGGGCCTTGACCAGAATATCCCCTGGCACATCAGTCGCTTTCACCCTACCTACCGTCTTACCGGCATCGATTCAACGCCCCCCAATGATATTCGCATGGCAAGGGATATTGGATATGAGTCTGGGCTCAGGTATGTCTACACGGGGAATCTTCCCGGAGATGAGGGTGAGAAGACATTCTGCCATGGTTGTGGCGAGCTACTGATCGACCGATTCGGTTTTAATATAGCCAGCAACAAGATCAAAAAAAATCGTTGTCCCAAATGTGCCGCGGAGATCCCGGGTGTGTGGCATCGTAGTTCCCAATCCGGATAAACCGTAAAAGTGACCAAAGTTAAGGGTATTAGCTCAATAAATAGGGGTTTATCACCGAGGGTGAATAGGACAGGGCTGGCAGTGGGACCTTTTTGAGGCCAAAAACCAAGACAGACGTATCATTACTGCCCACTGTCATCACTATCATCGCGCGGCGATATGCGCTTAGAATTCTCTCACAACAAAGTCTATATTGGGACCACGCTACGAGCTTCAACCAACATTCTCTGACGCCGCCCCTGTAAATGCCTCAGACAGAATAGAAGGCCGAAAAAAGGCCCCACTGTCGGCCTTGGCCTTTTACTACAATACTTACCCTCAATTATTGAGCTATTGCAGTTAAGGTGCCGCTTCGCTCCGTATACCTTATCTAAAGGGAGCATTGAACAATTTAAACGTAACTTCTCAACAAATGGAGGTTAATCACCAGAGGTTGAATAGGCCAGGGCCGGATCTCATGGATTACGACCTTAACATGGCCACGGTAGCAAATCGCCCCGTCCTCCCCTCTCCCCGATAGGAATAAAAGAGATCTGTCCTGCAGCGAGTGCAGATTCCAGCCACCTCGATATTCCCGGCCCTGACTCCCGAATTCACGAGCTGCCAGCAGCTTATGGCCCACAGGTCAAAATAATTCCGCCTCTCCATGAATCTCTCAAAATATCTGGGGAATATCTTTTCATGGCCTGCAAACTCTGCACAGCAGGGGCCAAGAGACGGGCCTATGGCGGCCAGCAGGTCAGATCTCCTGCACCCAAAGACCGTCTCCATCTTGGTGACAACATGCCCTAGGATATCTTGCACATTGCCTCGCCATCCACAATGGACGCTTGCCACTACAGCCTTTTCCCGGTCAAATATGATAACGCCCTGGCAGTCCGCCTGCTTCACCATAATAGCAATACGAGGGATCTCTGTGATTACGGCATCGGCGGTAGCTACGTCGCCCACACCATAAAAATCACCCTTACGCAAGACCAAAATGTCGTCTCCATGGGCCTGGTCCATAAAAACCAAATGCTCGGCGTGCATGGTCTCCTTGATCTTGCAAAGATTTACCATCACGTCGTCCGGGCGGTCCCCCACGGTGAAACTGGTATTTAGGGTATCATAAGGCGGATTACTTACGCCCTTCTGCCGGGTGAAAACCCCGTGAACCAGCCCTGGATTTAGGGACAGCTTGGGGAATCGGAAATAGGTAAGCGCCTTCCGAACCCATATTAGGCCGGTTAATCCTTGTATGCCGTTTTTTGAGGAAGAATGTGAATGGGAAGGGAGTGGAGAGGCAGGGTCATTTCGGAGTCCTTGGTCGTGCATCCCTATTCGAACCTTGACCAAGAGGACCCCACTACCCGGACAAAAAAGATAGATTCCATCACGACACAGGCCATCTTACTTACCGCTGCTTCCTTCCGGACCTGACGGGGTTCGTAAGCGCCTGTCGCGCGAGGTCCATCTCCAATCCAAAAGCAGCAAGAAAACGACTTGTATCAAGGGTCTCATAAAGGACTTTCAACCCCGCATAAGCGGATTTCGGGTTACAGGGCACCGCTAGCTCCCCGTCTAGCACGACCAAGGCCTTCGCAACTTCGAGACGCATCTCTAGTAGACATCGACTCTTTCTTTCAGTTCCTTGCCCACCTTGAAGAAGGGGAGTTTCTTGGACGCCACGTTGATGACATCCCCCGTCTTTGGGTTCCTGCCCTTATAACCATCATAATGCTTCACCTTAAAGCTACCAAAGCCTCTAATCTCAACCCTTTCGCCCCTGACAAGGGCCTGCTCAATATCCCCGAAGACGGTGTTAATCACCTCCTCGGCCTTTTTTAACGCCAGATTCTCTTTCTTCGCCAATGCCTCTATCAATTGGGATTTGTTCATAGCTCTCCTCTATCTAAAAGGGCATCCATAAAAGTGGTTAATTGAGATGGGAAATGAAAATAATGCATAGTACTTAGCAAGTCAAGACAAATTAGTAAACAAATTAATGAAAAGGCCTTTATTTCTCAGCGGGCTTACCCTCCTTAATTGAGCGGCATACAATTATCCGGCCCTCTGCAAGACAGATATGTTTACTTTTTGCAGGCCTTGCGTTATAAGGCCATTGGTCATGAGCATTGTAGCTACCCACGGGTTTACGCCCGTGGGTAAGTCGCCAAAAAAGGCCTCAAGGCCTAGCTGCCCCCTGAATACTTAGAGAAAAAGGAGCGCCTCTAATGAAAAAATTGACGCACGAGGGTGTGGAAGAACTGGTCCCTTATCCGCCGGGGAAGCCGATTGAAGAGCTGGAAAGAGAGTTAGGGATAAAGGGTTCCATCAAACTGGCCTCCAATGAAAACCCGCTTGGCCCATCCCCTTTGGCCGTGCAGGCTATTATTGACAACCTACAAACGCTTAACCGCTATCCAGACGGAAGCGGTTACTATCTTAAGACAAAGCTGAGCGAAAAGCACGGGGTGCCCATTGATCAAATCATTCTGGGGAATGGCTCAAATGAGTTGATCGAGTTGATTATTCGCACTTTTCTATCAACAGGAGAGGACGTTGTCCAGGCCTTCCCTACATTCCTCGTTTATCAAAAAATAGTGAACGGCGCTGGATGTCGGATGATCTCGGTTCCGCTTACAGGATTTGGAGTAAATTTGGAACAGATGGCAAAGGCAATCACTCCCAAGACCAAGATTGTTTTTATAAACAACCCCAATAACCCCACAGGTTCGGTGCTTTCAAAGGAAGAATTGCTTCATTTTTTGGTTGAAATCCCAAATGATATAATTGTTGCGTTAGATGAGGCGTATATCGAATTTGTATCGGACAGGGGGTCGGCAAGGGGCCTCGAATTGCTAGGCAGGCATCCTTTGCTGATAGTCCTGAGGACCTTTTCAAAATTATATGGTCTTGCGGGTCTTAGAATTGGCTATGGATTTGCTTCCAAGAAACTTATTGATTATATGAATCGTGTCAGGCAACCCTTCAACGCCAACACCCTGGCCCAGGTGGCTGCCACCGCCGCCTTGGATGACTCAGAGTTTGTGTCGAAGACCTTAGAGACAATTAGAGAAGGAACGCGTTATCTTTATCAAAGTCTTGATGGCATGGGCCTGGAATATGTGCCCACACAGACCAATTTCTTTTTGATAAGGGTAGATATGGGTGGCAAGAAGACCTATGAGTTGATGCTGAAAGAAGGTGTTATCGTACGTTCTATGGAGAGTTACGGGCTGCCTGATTATATCAGGATAAACGCCGGACTCCCTGAAGAGAACGAGAGGTTTGTCAAGGCCCTGAAAAAGGTGTTGGCATGACATATCCCCCACAAATGGTGCGCTATTTGACAGTAAAATGACCGAAGTAATCACAATCGACGGACCGTCCGGATCCGGAAAAAGCACAATCGGCCGCATCCTGGCGAAGAGGCTTAATTTCATCTACCTGGATACGGGGGCGATGTATAGGGCGGTTGCGCTCGTAGCGGATAGAAGTGGCATAGATCCGACCGATGGCAGGGCATTGGGCAATATATGTAAAGATCTTGATCTACATTTCAAGACAGATGAAGACCCTCCCCGGTTATTCTCGGGCAAAGAGGACATATCTATGGCCATCAGGACCCCTGAAATGGACATTCTCTCGTCAAAGATATCCTCTATCCCAGAGGTCAGGGAGGCTATGACCAGTCTTCAGCGAAAAATGGCCGAACAAGGGGACATTGTGACCGAAGGCAGGGACATGGGAACAGTGGTATTTCCCGAGGCCGGGCACAAGTTTTTTCTCACGGCGACTCCAGAGGTCAGGGCAGAGCGCAGATATAAGGAGAGACTGGATAGAGGAGAAAGTATATCCAAAACGCTAGTAGAAACGGACATGAAAAAGAGAGACCATCAGGACCAAACTCGCACCCTGGCGCCTCTCAGACCTGCTGATGACGCAAAACTGATTGATTCTACCACATTGGAACCGGAACAGGTGGTTAAAGTGATCCAGGGTCATATCAAAAGAAAATGATTTATTCCTGAGATTTTGTCAAATAAATGGTTGAAGTTAACGAATCTCTCTGATAGCATAAAAAGCTTAAGGATAAATAGCTTGGCCTTTTGTGAGAATGCTTGGTGGAGCACAGGGTCACGTATGATCTGTATTCAAAGGCTGAGGTGTTACGTAAAGAGTATTAATCGGAAATAAGACGCAGGGGGTATTTAATTTAATGGAAAATGAAACAAACAGCATAACCGAAGACAAGCCTTATACAACAGAAGACGAACATACAGACGAACATAAAGACGAACATACACCATCTGATACTGGCGACGAACTTCGTTTTGATAAAGAGGAATCTGTAGAAGGCGATGAGGATAGAGAAAAGACCCAGGACTCCAACAGTTTTATGGAATTGTATGAGAAAAGCCTGAAAAGCATCCAGGAAGGAGAGGTTGTTAAAGGAGAAATCGTTCAGGTTGATAAGGAATATGTCCTGGTTGACATTGGCTATAAATCGGAGGGCCAGATCCCCGTACATGAATTTGTCGATGCGGAAGGTAACATGACGGCCAAGGTGGGTGAAAAGGTTGACGTCCTCTTAGAGCGAAGAGAGAATGAAGAAGGAAACCTTATACTCTCTAAGGAAAAGGCTGCCAAAATCAAGATATGGGACCACATCAAACAGGTCTACGAGAATAATGGAAAGATCAGTGGCAAAATCATATCCCGCGTCAAGGGGGGCCTTTCGGTGGACGTAGGGCTCCAGGCCTTTCTGCCCGGCTCACAGGTTGACCTGAGGCCCGTGAGAGATATGGACTCACTAATTGGGACAGAGCACAAGTTCAAGATAGTAAAATATAATAAGCGTCGGGGTAATATCGTTCTCTCCCGCAGGGCTATCCTGGAGTCTGAACGAAGTGCCTTACGAGAAAAAACCCTTGAAAGGCTTGAAGAAGGATCTGTTCTGGAAGGAACCGTCAAGAATATCACCGATTATGGTCTATTTATAGACCTGGGCGGCATTGACGGCCTTGTCCACATTACCGATATGTCCTGGGGCAGAGTTGGCCATCCGTCAGAGATGTATCAGGTCGGGGACAAGACTACTGTCAAGGTCTTGAGTTTTGATAGGGAAAAGGAAAGGGTTTCTCTCGGCATAAAACAGTTAACGCCTGACCCCTGGAGCGAAGCCGAAGAAAGATATCCTATAGAAACCAGAATAAAGGGTCGTGTCGTCAGCCTGACAGACTACGGTGCCTTTGTGGAGGTGGAACAAGGGGTTGAAGGACTTATTCACGTGTCCGAAATGTCTTGGACGAGAAAAGTGAAGCATCCATCCCAGATAGTAAATGTCGGTGACATAGTGGATGGGATTGTCTTGAACATCGATGTCACCAAGAAGAGGATCT
>Ga0307425_1001384_pt1 | contig 14594 bp, 11 predicted proteins | sample SalMarWE160330MG_FD_202152 | JGI IMG/M metagenome (GOLD analysis project Ga0307425, IMG submission 202152) | Salt marsh sediment microbial communities from the Plum Island Ecosystem LTER, Massachusetts, United States - WE1603-30 | ecosystem: Environmental > Aquatic > Marine > Intertidal zone >... | reverse complement strand
ATTCGGTGATCCCCGCCTTTTTGGATGATCAGTTTTTTCGGTTTGCTTGATTTCGTGTAGATCTCGTGGGCATTGGTCGGCGGCACGATTGCGTCGGAATCACCATGTAAAATAAAAATGTGGTGAAGGTGCTTGAGCTGGTCTGAGACATCCCATGTCAGATTTTTTTGATCCAGCAATGGTTTAATTTTTTCGATATCGTCTGATTTTTCCAATGCCCTTGTTACGGAAATGCTGCGAACAGGAGACGCATAGGTGACCCATGCGTCGATACCAAGGAGATCTGCCACAGAAATACAGACAGTCCCTCCCATGCTGCTTCCGAAAAGCCCGATCTTTTCCCCGATATCTTTTCGCATTTGGATGGTGTTTACGGCACTGATCAGGTCATTGCGACGATCATTTAAGGAGGTATTTTCATTAAAAACGCCGTCACTTTGTCCACAGCCTCGATGGTCGAATCTAAAATATGCAATACCGTGGGCATTGCATTCTCGAGCCAGGGCGATCTGCTTGGGGGAATAACTATTGCTGAGCAGACCGTGGGAACCGATGACAACCGGCGGCAGGTTGGTTTCCGGTAAGTGAAGCATGCCGTTTAAAAGAAATCCATCGGATGTAAAAGCAATATTTATTTGATTCATGGTTGGATTATCTCACGATTCATGATATTTTTCAACGCGTATCAAACATCACCATATATTTTTATATTATAATTAAAAGATGAAAATTAAAAAAGGACAGCTGCTGGAGCTTGACATCTCCGGAATCGCTTTTGGCGGAAAAGGCATTGCAAAGATAAACGGACTCACCGTGTTTGTAGAAAAGGCCGTTCCCATGGATCATGTTATCGCACGCATTTTCAAAAAGAAAAAGCAATACGCCGAGGCCTTTATCGATACCCTGATTAAACCGTCGCCCTTCAGAATAAACCCGCCGTGTATATACAGCGGATTTTGCGGCGGATGCAAATGGCAGTTTATAAATTACGACAAGCAGCTTGAATACAAACAGCAACACGTCAAAGAATCCATTGAACGGATCGGGTTTATCCAAGATCTAACGATACATTCGACAATTCCTTCTCCGGAACTATTTGAATACCGGAACAAAATGGAGTTTTCATGTTCTGACCGCCGGTGGCTCCTGCCGGATGAAATGGACAAGTCCGATATTGACAAAAGCTTCGCCCTCGGGCTTCATGTCCCGGGAACTTTTTATAAAGTCATCGATACCCGAACCTGTTTGCTTCAGCCTCGGACCGGCAATCGCATTCTGTGTGACGTCCGAAAATTTATTCAAATGTCAGATGTTCCTGTCTATGGACTTCGCAGTCATATCGGCTTCTGGCGTTTTCTCATGCTGAGACATTCTGCGGCATATAACCACTGGATGGTCAATATTATCACTTCAAAAGAGGATCGAAAAACGGTCCAGCCCCTGGCTGACCAACTGGTAAAAACATATCCTGAAATCGTATCGGTTGTAAATAATATTACGTCACGCAAAGCCGGTATTGCTGTGGGAGAGTATGAAATATTACTTTCCGGGCAAGCCTGTATCAGAGATAAAATCGGTAAATTTGAATTTGAAATATCGGCAAATTCGTTTTTTCAAACCAATACCCGGGGCGCACAACGATTATACGAAACCATAAAGGAATATGCTGATCTTTCAGGCAAAGAAACCGTTGTGGATCTTTACTGCGGGACAGGGGCCATCGCCATCTTTATATCAGCGGCGGCCAAATCAGTCATCGGTATTGAAATCACTGAAAGTGCGGTAAACGATGCTGTGAACAACTGTCGTATCAACCAGATATCCAATTGCCGGTTTATTCTCGGAGATATTAAAGAAAAACTTGCCGAACTCACGACCGTACCGGATGTGATGATCATAGATCCGCCGAGAGCAGGAATGCACAAGGATGTGGTTCAAAAAGTTCTTGAATTGGCACCGGCCAGAATCGTCTATGTGTCTTGCAATCCTGCGACCATGGCACGGGATCTCGGCATGTTGAAAGAAAGTTACAGGGTGTTGGAAGTTCAGCCGGTTGACATGTTTCCACATACCTATCACATCGAGTCGGTGGCAAGACTGGAAAGAAAAGTGTCTAAAGTGACTTGAAAGTAATCGTTCAAGTGTCGTATTATCGGCAACAATTCTGACATAAAGATTAGGTGCCTGTTTTCAGTCGTGATTCTAAGCTCATTTGTATAATATAATCAAGATTGATGAACTCGTAAAAACTCAAACTTCGACGGCAAAGTAAAAAATTCCAAATTTTCCCGCATAAAACCTGCGGGATAAAAAGGCGTGCAAATTACGATGAATGCGGCGTACTTATCGTACGCCGCAGTGACAAGGATTGCAACGCAACGCAGAAGTTGGATTTTTTAGGAAGCCGTCAAGACAAGATTCATCAAAGCGGGGTTCCTGCCATAGTGCGTTACGGGAGGTATAAACCATGAATGATCGAATTGCAGACACAAAAGATCCCGAACCAACACCCGGTGGTTGGCGTCAGATACTTCTCAACCGCTGGCTGTTGACCGGTATCGCGGCAGTGGTATTGTATGCCTTACTTGGTTTTTTGCTGACACCTTGGATCGTCAAACGCTATGTAAGCAATTATGCTGTGGAGAAGCTCAAGCGTAAGGCATCCATTGCCGAGGTGCGCGTCAACCCTTTTTTATTTACCTTTGAAGCCAAGGACTTTGTGCTTGAAGAGGCAGATAATCGTCCAATTATGGGTTTTGACCGTCTGTTTGTAGACTTCCAGCTCTCAAGCCTTTTCCGTTGGGCGTGGACCTTTGCCGATATTCGTTTAGAACAACCCTCGTTGTACGTTGAGATACAGCCTAACGGCCGTCTCAATTTCGCAGATCTTGCGGACAGCCTTCCAAAGTCGGAAGATTCTCCGCCCACCGACACTCAACCGCCACGGCTGCTGGTGCATCACACTGTAGTCATTGGCGGAAGCTTTACCTTCAGCGATCTTTCAGATACCACTCATGCTCAAGAAACATTCTGGCCTCTCAACCTCGAGTTCAAAGAAATATCTACAATTCCGGAACGCAAAGGTCCGTACACCGTTAAGGCCGACTTGCCCGGCGGCGGCACGGTTGGCTGGCAAGGCGAAATATCTTTACACCCTGTTTTTTCTGAAGGCAAGTTAAACATGGCCGGCTTCAAACTGGCCACAGCCTGGAAGTTTGTTCAAGACGAGTTGAACCTTTCCGAACCAGCCGGAGAGATGAACTTTTCCACCCACTATCGGTTCGATTATCAAAAGCACAACGCACTTTTGGTGTTGAAGGACGCGAAGTTTGCATTAAAGGGGCTTTTGCTCACAGAAAAGGGCAAGAACACTCCCTTGATTGCTCTGAAAGCCATTGACGCCGATGGCATACGTTTCGACCTTCAATCTCGGGAACTCATGGTTCCGAACATCGTTGTGCGTGACGGTAAAGTCGCCGCAACGGTGGATGAAAAGGGAGTTATTGACTGGCAGAAGCTCGTTATACGCCAAAATCCCACAGACGTGACTGCACCGATTCCTGACACCTCAACATCCGAGAGCCGGCCGTGGCGATTGAAGGTAGAACAGGTGAAAGTCGAAAACGTCGCAATGAATTATACAGACCGCAGCCGCGTAAACCCCATTGCGCTTGCCGTCGGCGGACTCAATGTTGTATTGAACACGTCGGCCCAAATCGGCACCGGGCCGGTGAAAGCGATTGTAGACGATCTGGAGATAACGTTGAATCGCGTCTCAATTTTGGAAGCCGGTGACGACACCCCCTTTCTATCATTAGACAAACTTGCACTGAATGACGGCCACATCGATATCGGCCGTCGTGAAATTAAGATGACACAGGTGGGGGCTACCGGCGGTGGAACCAGCGTGGTGCGAGGTAAAGACGGACGTATCCGTTTGCTTGAGATGTTGAATCCCGGGGACAAAGGCCGGCTGAAACGAAATATCGCCAAAACCGGAATGAAGGCGCGGGCCGAGGGCAAGCCCTGGTCGTTCAGCCTTGATACGTTTGAAATGAACGGCTTCCGTGTGGCCATGAAGGACAATACCATTACCCCGGCCATTGTTTATGACCTAAAAGATATCCGGGCGTCACTAAAAAACCTTACCAACGACGGCAAGACACCCATCGATTTTAAGACAGATCTCAAGGTGGTCCAGGGCGGTAGTATTAAAATCAATGGCCAGGTCAGCCAGGTCGGCGACCGTGCCGACGCACGAGTAAAAATAACAGGGATAAACCTCAAGCCGCTACACCCGGCAGTTGCCGAGTTTACGTCGCTTGCGCTTGAGTCCGGTGATATCAGCGCGTCGGCTCGGGTGAAATATCGCTCGGCCAAATCCGGGCCCCAATTGAGGACCAACGGCTCCGTCAGTGTAAACAAACTCATGTTAAGCGAGCAAGATACCGGTGAACGATTCCTCGAATGGAAACAGATGTCTGCCAATGGACTCAAGTTCGCGCTGTCACCTGATCGTCTGCAAATTGAAGAGGTGAGATTGCTGGAACCTGGGGCCAAGATTGTGATCTTCAAGGACCGTAGTGTAAATCTGGCCAAGGTGCTAAAGAATTCAGATTCGGTTGGCGATGAGACACTAACTGACCAGGCGAAAGCTCCGGTTGCCACGCCAAACAAAGATCGACCACTTTTTCCGGTGAGTATCGAGCGGATTCGCGTGGAAAAAGGTGTTGTTGATTTCGCTGACTTCAGCCTGGTGTTGCCTTTTGCTACCCATGTGACGGACTTTAGCGGAGGTGCTACGGGAATATCTTCCAATCCGGCGAGCCAAACCAATGTTAAACTCGAGGGTAAAGTCGACGAATATGGATTCACCACGGTGGGTGGTGGACTGAGTCCGTTTGCGCCAAAAACGTTCACCGATCTCACCGTGACATTCCAAAACGTTGAGATGAAACCCTTTAGTCCTTACAGCGCAACATTTGCCGGGCGAAAAATCGCATCTGGAACGCTTAACCTCAAACTTGAGTATAAAATTCAAAACAGCGAGCTTCTTGGAGACAATAAAGTGGTACTAGAGCAGTTCACCCTTGGCGAGCGGGTGGAAGCACCAAACGCAATTCATCTGCCACTGGATTTGGCGATTGCACTCCTTACCGACACCGAGGGTAAAATCGATCTGGCAGTGCCGGTGAGCGGCAATGTGGACAATCCGAAATTCAGTTACGGGTATGTGATCCGGCAGGCGTTGGTCAATCTGATCACCAAGATCGTGACTGCACCGTTCAGAGCGTTGGGCGGCCTTTTGGGCGATAAGAACGAGCAAATGGATGCCATTTCCTTCCAGCCCGGCAGCGACCGCCTGCTGCCACCCGAGTTGAAAAAGCTGAAGAATGTGATTGAAGCCCTTGAAAAACGGCCTCAGCTGAGGCTGGTGATACATGGCCGGTTCGATCCCAAAATTGATGGCAAGGCCTTGCGTACTGAACGGGTAAAGCGTGCCCTTGCCGAGCAGATGAAGGTGAAGCTATCTCCGGATGAGGCGCCGGGACCGGTAGCATTCAACACTGCAAAGACGCAGAAATCTCTGGAAAAACTTCTCAAAATACGTGTTGGAGACAAGGCGGTCGGCGATTTCAAGACAAAATACGAAAAAGAGACCGGCCAGAAAGCGAAACGGGTGAAACCCTATCTGGCCCTTTTTGGTTTGGAAAGTTCAGATACCACCTTTTACCAGGCGATATTCGAGGAATTGGTAAGGCTGGAACCGTTGCTCGACAACGATCTTCAGGATCTTGCCCGGCAACGCGCCGAAGCTATCGAAAAGGCGCTCAAGGCCACCGGCGGGTTAGGCCCCGCACGGGTAACAACTGGTAGTCCCGGACCGGTGAAAAAGGCCTCGACGGATAACGTTAACACAAGCCTTGCTCTGGATGTCATCAAGCCTGCGAGTTAAGTGCTCTGATTCAAAATTTTAATGATTTTGATATGCATTGCTGAGTTTCAAATATTACGGGTTGACTAATAAGTGGAAATAATCAAAACTTCGGAGAACCATATTTATGGGAATTGTGGTGGTCTTGTGGCAAATCAATGAATTTAAATTTATTGTAATTATTGAAGATAAATGGCGGAAGTGCATGGGAATCGAACCCACCCGGGACGGTTTTAGCGCCCCACACCGGATTTGAAGTCCGGGAGCCTCACCAGTAAGCTGCGCACTTCCGTTGTATCGTAAAGGAATACATAATAATAATAATTGAATTTTTGTCAACGCTTTTGTGGTATCTATGTTGGGCTGTTACCGGTTTGCCCGTTTTTGATTATTTATTGATGTGAAAGGCAGGAATAAGGGATAAGAGGTTTAAGAAAATAAACTGAAAATTTGTGGTCAATAAACCTTCTAAATCTACTGAATTGTGATTTTTGGTTTGCAACAAACGGCTTAACCGGCAAACGGGCTCAACTGGCTAACCGTTATAGAGGTGAAGACATGATCAATAAAAAACGACTGGCGGAAACATTTAAATTTCTTGTTGAAATTGACAGTGTTTCTAAAGAAGAAGGTGTAATCGCCAACGAAATCAAGAAAATACTCGAGTCTATGGGTGCAGAAACGTTCGTGGACAATGCCGGTGATAAAATCGGCGGAAATACGGGAAATCTGATTGCAAAATTCAAGGGGAATACACAGGCCCCTCCGCTTCTTCTTAATGCACATATGGATACGGTGGAACCCGGCAGGGGAGTTTCGGCTGTTCTGGAAAACGGAACGTTTACCAGCGACGGAACCACAATCCTTGGCGCAGACGATAAAAGTGCCATTGCCATTCTTCTGGAAACCCTAAACATATTAAAGGAAAATGATCTGCCGTGTGGTCCGCTTGAGCTTGTTTTTACCGTTTGTGAAGAGATCGGTCTTCAAGGGGCCAAGCATCTTGATTTAAGTGCTGTTGCTGCAACGTATGGTTTTGCTCTGGATGCCACCGACACAGAAGGAATTGTAACCCGGGCACCTTCCGCGAACCATATTGAGTTCACCATTCACGGAAAAGACGCACATGCCGGCGCAGCCCCTGAAAAAGGGATCAATGCCATCTCTCTGGCAAGTAAGGCCATTGCAAAGCTTGAACTGGGACGGATCGATCAGGAAACCACATGCAACATCGGTATCATCGAAGGCGGCATCGCCACCAACATCGTACCGAATCTCGTCAAGGTCAAAGGCGAGGTAAGAAGCCATGATGAGGAAAAACTCGATAAAATTACAAATAAAATCGTATCCTCATTTAATGAAGTCATTGAAAATTATAAAAAAGTGAGTCCTAATGACGGACTTCCCCGTGTGGAAATCAACATTAAAAAAGATTTTCCTCGAACCCATATTCCGGACGATCATCCGGTGATCAAACTTGCAACCCGGGCAGCTGAAAACCTCGGAAGAAAAATGAAGACAAAAACCACCGGTGGTGGTGCAGATGCTAATATTTTCTTTGAAAAGGGTATTTTTACAGGCGTCCTTGGTACGGGTATGCGCGATATGCATACGGTGAGAGAATCCGTGAAGCTCGAGGATATGGTTCGTACAGCAGAACTTTTACTGGAGATCATCAGGCTGCATTCACAAGGGGGACAGAAGTCAGAGGCCTGAAGTCAGAAAGATAAGAAGGTCAGATGATCAGATTCAAACGTTGAGCCTTGAACCAATTCAACCAATTAGACCAATTAAACTACTTAAACCAACACAAAGAAGACAATGATCGCATATTTTGATTGTTTTTCAGGTATTAGCGGCGATATGACCTTGGGGGCCTTTATTGATCTCGGCGTTCCTGTAGAATGGTTGAAGGATCGCATAGAGACACTTCCACTAACGGGTTTTGAGGTGTTGGCTCAAACGGTATCTCGCAATGGAATTCAAGCAAAAAGCGTGGACGTTCGTGTAAAAGATGACACAACATCAAGGCATTATAAAGACATAAAATCCATCATAGAAAAAAGTGCGCTGTCCCCAGAAGTCAAAAAAAGGAGCCTTGATATCTTTGAAAGGATTGCAGATGCTGAAGCTTTAATTCACGGGTGTCCCACGGAAAAAGTCCATTTTCATGAGGTAGGGGGGATTGATGCGTTGGTGGATATTGTTGGCACAGCGCTTTGTGTTGAATATCTGACCATTGATCGCATCGTTGCATCGCCGGTCCCTGTTGGAAGAGGATTTGTCACCTGTCAACATGGAATCCTTCCGGTTCCGGCTCCCGCAACCCTCAGCATCCTTAAAGGTATACCGGTATACGGCACAAAGATCCCCCATGAACTGGTAACGCCCACAGGTGCGGCGATCATTGCCACCCTCGCAGAATCTTTTGAAGAAATGCCGGACATGATTGTTGAAAAAATCGGTTATGGCGCCGGAAAACGTGAGTTGGAATCACAACCGAATCTGTTGAGGATTATTCTTGGATCCGAAACAATGAAGTTGGAAAAGGGGGTTGGGGTATATCAAGCCGATCAGATTCTCATATTAGAAACCTGTATCGACGATATGAACCCCGAGGTGTTCGGATTCTTGATGGAGCGGCTTTTTGAAAAAGGTGCGATGGATGTTTACTGGATACCGATTTTCATGAAAAAAAACAGGCCGGCAACGATGGTTCAGGTATTGTGTACGGAAAATTACCGTGACGTGTTGATGACGTGTATCTTGTCTGAAAGCAGTTCACTGGGTGTGAGATACTACTATGCCAAACGGCGGATGCTCGGCCGTGAAAAAATTGTGATAAAAACGGTTTACGGTGACATAGCGGCAAAGCGTATTACCGAACTGGACGGCAGCCCACGGATTGTGCCCGAATATGAGATCTGTAAAAAAATCGCCCTTGAGAAGAATCTTCCCATAAGGATCGTATACGATAGTATTCTCAAATCGCTTTAAATTCCGGAATTTGGTGTTTTATTTAACCACGGATGAACACGAATAAACGCAACTTAGAAATAATATTTGTGTTTATTCGTGTCTATTCGCGGTTGTATTCAATTCTATTTCTTGACAAAAAGAGAGTGTCGGAATATAGAGACAAGCCATGAATTTTAAACAGAAATCGGTCATGTTTTTGGCGACCGGTTGTTATATCGGGAACATTTCTTTTGCTCCCGGTACTTTTGGATCTGTTCTTGGGCTCCCCCTTTGTTTTTTTCTTTCAACAATCGATTTTTCGATTGCTGTTTTATTGATCCTAATATTTGTCTTGTGTGCCATATGGGTTGCCAATGAGGCTGAAAAGATATTAAAGACAAAAGATCCCGGATGTATTGTTATTGATGAAATTGCAGGCATTATCTTGACATTATTCGGCCTGCCTTTTAACATGACTTCGGTGATTGCAGGATTTCTGGTATTTAGGGCGCTGGACATCTGGAAACCTTATCCGATTCGATATTTTGAAAAAAGATTATCCGGCGGGTTAGGGATTGTCATGGACGACGTTGTTGCCGGCCTTTTGAGTAATCTGATTTTAAGGGGTATCTTAAGAATAATATATTAGATTAATTTAAAAAAGGTGTAACCAAACTTGAAGAAAAAAAAATCTGATAAAATAGATAATGATGACATCCGTAAAAAGAAAAAGAGCGGTCTTCGTGAAAATATTGAAGCCATCCTTGTTGCCATTGTATTGGCTCTGTTTATTCGCACGTTTGTGATTCAGGCGTTCAAAATTCCATCCGGGTCCATGAAAGAAACACTGAAAATCGGAGACCACATCCTGGTTAATAAATTTATATATGGAGTAAAGCTTCCATTTTTGCAGACAACGATTATCCCCATAACAAACCCGAAACATGGGGATATTGTGGTGTTTAAATTTCCTGAAGATCCCAGCAAGGACTTTATAAAGCGTGTCATCGGCGTTGCCGGTGATATAATTGAAGTCCACAATAAACAGGTTTATATAAACCACAAGCTTTTAAATCATGACTTCGGTATTCATAACGATTCCTATATCTTTCCGGCGAGCGAGCAGCCCAGAGATAATTTCGGACCTGTCGTCGTTCCGCCGCATTCGCTTTTTGTAATGGGAGACAATCGTGACCAGAGCTATGACAGCAGATTCTGGGGTTTTGTGGATTTAAAGGCTGTAAAAGGAAAAGCCTTGATGATCTACTGGTCCTGGGACAAGGAAAATTTCGGCGTTCGGTGGAACAGGATTGGACATTTATTGAAATAAAACAGGAGAGGCATGGAGCTTTCAAGAAAAGATATTTTGGATATGGAATCCCTTTCTGTTGAAGAAATAACCCTGATTTTGGATACAGCGGACAAAATGAGGGAAATATCCCAAAGGTCCATTAAAAAAGTTCCCACCTTAAGGGGCAAAACCGTTGTACTTTTTTTTTATGAACCGAGCACACGGACGCGAACTTCCTTTGATATTGCCGCCAAACGTTTGAGTGCCGACAGCCTTTCTTTATCCGCGAGTACCAGCAGTATGGTTAAGGGGGAAACCTTAATCGATACGGGTCGGAATCTGGAAGCCATGAGACCTGATGTGATTGTGATCCGACATACTTCAGCAGGGGCTCCGCATTTGCTGGCAAAAATGTTAAAGTCGCCGGTTATCAATGCCGGTGACGGTATGCACGCTCATCCCACCCAATCTCTTCTTGATTTGATGACGGTAAGAGAAAATAAAGGTCAAATTTCAGGCATCCGGATCGCTATTATCGGCGATATATCCCACAGCAGGGTGGCACGGTCGAACATTATCGGATTTACGAAGATGGGCGCAGATGTAATTATCTCAGGTCCCCCTACGATGATTCCAAAAGGCATCGAAACGCTTGGTGTTTCTGTAACACATCATATGGAAGAAGCAATATGTGATGTAGATGTGATCATGATGCTGCGGATACAAAAAGAGCGTCAGCAGCATTTTTTGTTTCCGTCAGAACGTGAATATTCCAATATATACGGATTGACAGCGGCCAAACTGAAAAAAGCAAAAGATGATGTGTTGATTATGCATCCGGGACCGATCAATAGAGGGGTTGAAATTGCTTACGATGTTGCGGATGGACCGTACTCGATTATTCTTGACCAGGTAACAAATGGTGTTGCTGTACGAATGGCCCTTTTATACCTGATAACAGGAGGAACACGTAATGCTGACGGTGATTAAGGGGGGAAGGGTCATTGATCCCGGAAACCTGGACGATATTCTGGATATTGTCATAGAGGATGGCAACATCATTGAAATTAAAAAAGATGCTCTTGCAGGCAATGAACATATAGAATCCAAAATTATTGATGCTTCCGGTAAAATCGTTGCGCCGGGATTGATTGATATGCATGTTCACCTTCGGGACCCTGGATATGAATACAAAGAGACCATTGAGACAGGTAGCCGTGCAGCAGCGTTTGGCGGATTTACGGCGATATGCTGTATGCCGAATACAGATCCGGTCAATGACTGCCGGCAGGTTACGGAATATATCGTAAAGAAGGCTCTCAAGACAGATATTGTCCGTGTTTATCCGGTTGCTGCCATCAGCAAAGGGCTAAAAGGCGATAATCTTAGTGAATATGGAGAGTTAAAGGATGCAGGGGCGATCGCCGTATCCGACGATGGCAATCCGGTAATGAACAGTCAATTGATGCGAAGGGCATTAGAATATTCAAGTGGATTCAATTTGCCGGTTATTTCCCATTGTGAGGATCTTGATCTGGTTTCAGGCGGCGCCATGAATGAAGGTGCCGTTGCCACAAAAATGGGTCTTTCCGGGATACCCAATGCTGCTGAAAGCATCATGGTGTTAAGGGATATCGCATTGTGTGAATTAACAGGAGTTCCTGTTCATATCGCTCATGTCAGCACAAAGGAATCTGTCATAGCCATAAGGGATGCGAAAAAAAGAGGGGTGCCTGTTACCGCTGAGACAGCGCCGCATTATTTTTCTCTGACCGATGATTCTATTAAAGATTATAATACAAATCACAAAATGAACCCGCCGCTGCGCACCGAACAAGACAGAGAAGCCATTTGTCAGGGGCTCGTTGATGGCACCATTGATGCCATTGCCACTGATCATGCCCCGCATTCTATAATTGAGAAAGCCGTTGAATTCGATCAGGCGGCCAATGGTATCATCGGCCTTGAAACCGCGGTTCCTTTAGGGTTGAAGCTGGTTGAAGCCGGAATAATTAACATAACAGATCTTATTGAAAAAATGTCAAAAAATCCTGCGCGAATACTCGGATTAAAAACAGGTTTAGAAATCGGGAAAACTGCCGATATTACTATTATAGATCCTGAAGTATCATATTGCATAGATGCAGACAGGTTCCAATCACTCAGTAAAAATACGCCTTTTGACGGTTGGGATGTAAAAGGCAAGGCCGTGTTGACCATGGTGGGCGGGAAGATTGTGTTTCACGACGAGCACTTTGCGCTTCGCGGTTAGAGGTTTGAGGTTGGAGGCAGAGCCTTAGGATGTTGGGGGCTATAGGTTGGAGGTTGGAGGCAAAGGTAAGAACCATAATAAAGCGACTTCAAACCTAATGCCGCTGAAAGCGATAGGTTACCGGATGGAGGCAGGTAATGAGTGAGTATGTGTTTCCATTTGAAAAGCTTCAAGTATGGCAACTATCGGTTGATCTTGCGGAATTCGTTCTTGATCTGCTTGATAATTTCCCAAAAAACAAGCATATTCGATTAGTTGGTCAAATGGAAGCTTCTGTCACGTCACCAGCACAAAATACTGCCGAGGGGAAAGGCCGCCAGTATAAAAAAGAATTTATACAATTTCTTCACATTGCTCAAGGTTCTTTGTATGAAGTCGTTACGCTCAATGAGATTTTTCGAAGAAAAACACTTTTTCAGATGAAGAGTCAACCGAAATTAGGAAACGATGCGAACAAGTCGATCGAAAACTGAATGGATTGATCAATTCACTCAAAGGAAATAAACGAAAATATTCTACAGGAAGATTGGAGGAATGAAGCTTAAAAATTTGTGGTTTAAAGCAGTCAATTTTTTTGCCTCCAACCTCTAACAACTATTTACTATGACAAATGACACACCCCATATACTGGTCGTAGATGATGAACTCAGCATGCGCGAATTGCTGGAAGTCCTGCTGGCCAAAGAAGGATATAAGGTTACTTGTGCGGAAAATGGTCAAGATGCCATATCCAGGATTAAAAAATCAGCTTTCGATCTTTTGCTATGTGACATCAGGCTCGGAGATATTACCGGAATTGATGTTTTAAAGGCATTGAAAGAAGAGAATCAGGATACTGTGGTAATCATGATTTCAGCTTATGCATCCACCGAGGCGGCGGTTGAAGCCATGAACGAGGGAGCATTTGATTTTGTCCCGAAACCTTTCAACAATGAAGAGTTAAAACAAACCATAAAAAATGCCCTGGATATTAGAACCATCGAGCAAGAAAAAGAGATTCTGGATGACGAGCTAAAAAGAACCCTTCATTTTGGAAAGATTGTCGGGAACAGCCCGGGCATGAAAAACATTTATAATCTTATCCGACAGGTGGCCAAAACCAAGACAAGCATCCTCATTACCGGAGAAAGCGGAACCGGCAAAGAATTGATAGCAAAAGCCATTCATGACGAAAGCAAGCGAAAAGACAAACGTTTTGTGGTTGTAAACTGCGGGGGTATTCCGGAAACATTAATGGAAAGTGAACTTTTCGGACATAAAAAAGGCGCTTTTACCGGGGCGACACAGGACAAAAAGGGACTTTTTGAAGCCGCAGATAAGGGGACGATCTTTCTGGACGAAATTGGAGAACTTACCCTTCCTATACAGGTGAAGCTGCTAAGGGCTGTCCAGGAACGCGTATTCAAACCTGTCGGCAGTAACGAAGATGTATCCGTTGATATCAGAATCATATCTGCAACCAACAAGAAGCTTGAAGATGAGGTGATTGTCGGGAATTTTCGTGAAGATCTTTTTTATCGACTCAATGTCATTGAAATAAAGATGCCGCCTCTTAGGGAAAGAAAAATTGATATTCGTGTACTTGCCCAGCATTTTCTGGAAAAATATTCCCGTGAAATGGACAAAGAAGTCACCAAAATATCATCCTATGCCATAGATCTTTTAAATAAATATGATTTTCCAGGGAATATTCGTGAGCTTGAAAACCTTATGGAGCGGAGTGTGGCACTTTCAAGTACCAACATTATCCTGCCGGACAGCCTGGCACTTTCAGTTCACAAACGAAGATGGATCGAGGGGGTTAAAAACAGGCGTTTCGATCTGGATGAGGTGAGAAACGGTGTATCTCTGGATACCATCCTCGAGGAAATCGAAAGAGCGTATCTGGTAAAGGCCCTTGAGTGCACCAACGGCAAAAAGCAAGAAGCAGCCGAACTCCTTGATATCAGCTTTCGAACGTTTCGGTACCGTATGAGTAAGTTGGATTTATAAGCTCAAACCGTTACAACCCGCATTTCTCTCATTAATAATTTATCCCTAAACCAAATTACATGACTAAGGCTCATTTGAGACCGGCTTATTCAAACAAACAAAACTGTTATAAAGATGACGAAATTTATTTTTTATGACAAAATTTG
>Ga0307425_1001381_pt1 | contig 14600 bp, 10 predicted proteins | sample SalMarWE160330MG_FD_202152 | JGI IMG/M metagenome (GOLD analysis project Ga0307425, IMG submission 202152) | Salt marsh sediment microbial communities from the Plum Island Ecosystem LTER, Massachusetts, United States - WE1603-30 | ecosystem: Environmental > Aquatic > Marine > Intertidal zone >... | reverse complement strand
CTCTTAAAAAAGAGACGTACTAGAAGAGGATGTGGTGGTTATGGGGGTTACCCATTCCTCTTCTAGTACGATTGATGGTGTTGACCCCAAATTGAGGGTCGCGACCGGTTTAGATTTGTTACTTAGTGTGGCGGTATTACTTATTGCGAACAGGAGGGTGCATTGGTGACAGTACTTGCGTATATGCCAGGTAAGTTGGAGAATGCTTCACACTCACTTGAAAAGTCATCAAGGTAGAAAAGTATGACATTCCCAGTACCTGATATATCTGCGGGACCGACAACCCAACTCCAAGATCCGCCGTTTTCGATAGCACAAGCTGCTCCATCGAAGCATTCGGTATTATCATAGGTGCCAAGGCCGCCCGTGTACACTGCAAAGGCACCAAAGCCGTTCTTGACGGTGCCAATAGAGATGAACCCGTTGTTCCCGCTGCGCTCCCATACTTCACGTAGCCTTACGGCAAGAAGGGGGTTGATCCTGTACATCAGTTGAGAGGGCAGCTCAGGGCATTCGGACATTTCACCAAGGAAGGAGATGAGGTGCTCAATGGATGCGTGTTCAATTTCAGCCATCCATTTGGCCCAACATGCTCCTCCCCCTCCGGGGATCTCTCTTTCGATGCGGAAGGTTCCCGCCCAGATCAGATCTCTGTGAAGGCCGGGGCCTCGGTACTCAGTATCCCTATTTCCATCAACCAGATTGATCTCGCATATAAGCCAACCATCGCAAAAAGCTTCTCGCGGCTGACCGTCTGCAGAGTCTTTCACATCCCAAAACCAAGCAACGCCCTCTTCTCCGGGAACCACCATAAGTGATAGACCTACCAGATTGGACATTGCCTCAGTCTTGGCTTCCAAGGTCATGGATGCAAAGTCATCTGGTAGTCCGGGGGGCCATGGTATTTGGTTGTCGGTATCTACAGGATTGGGTCCAGGGACTACTGTGGGTACTGAAACCCAGGATCCTCCAGTATTACCGCTTCCCTGTCCCGTGGTTGCCGGTGCCGATTCTGAATCATTTGCCGAAGCAGCTGGTGCTGATTGCACATCTTGAGATTCTGCCACGGCGGGAGCTGATTCTGGAACTGGAGCGGTGTTACCGCTTTCTGTCCCGATACCGAGATCGCCAAGAGATGGTAATTCCGGCACAGCCGCCACACTCAGTTTTTCACGTGAACCCTCAAGACCGACCACGCCGGCCAACCCGGCCGCTACTGGCTCTGAGACTTGGGCTTGAATGAAGTCTTTGATCCTTGTCGGACCAACGACGACAACAAAGACAGAAGCGGAACACAACGTAGTGATTAGCATTACAGCCACTACGGCTAAAACGATCCAGGTCGACTTGCTCGGGGATTTGTTCTCTTTCACACTTACTGTTACAGGGTCGTGCTCTTGCTCATTCATTTCTTTTTCCATCTTAAGCCTCCTAGGCTCTCTACAAGATTATTCCGATTTTTTTCCACCACGTGTCGTTGTCTGCAGCTCCTCCTTTGTAATTTAAAACCACCACCACTTTCCACCCACAAAGATTTGTAGGCACAAAGCGGCGGTAGTTTTAAAACCTTTTTTAACCACACTAAATTTGCAAAGTACAAAGTGGCTTTATGTAAACCACTAATATCTGCACAGCTACAAAGCTGCGCACGTATCAGCAGTTTAAAATTGGATCAAGTGGAATTGTTAATTTAACTGCGCAAATAATACTACAGGGTGATTATAATGTCAACATGCAAAAGACGGCCGGTTCGAATTAGTGAACACTCAACATGAGTACATTCGAAACCGGCCATCTGCCATACTATCTGCAATTCCCAAAAAGAGCTGCCCAGATCATGTTCCAATTGGTAGCTGCAATTATAGTAAATAGCCACAGGCATACCGAGGAACCTCCAACAACAAGCACAGCGCAACCAACACCTTTCCGAAATCCTTTGCTGTTTGCTTTGGCAAGATCTTTATCCGTGTATTGTTGGTTATCAAGGGTCTCAGAGTATTCCTGAACATCTTCTTGCTCTTTCTTTTCGACTTCAATATCCTGCGTCATGGGTAATTCTCCTTTGTTTGTGATGATAGCGATTTGTCTTATCAGCATTATATATCCAAGTGCCAGAACCGTCAATGGCTATAGGTTCATAATGATAAGCTTATAGTCACTTCAATGCACATGATAATGAACCTTACCACATCTCATAACTGCAACCATAAAATCAAAATAATGCAACCTCTATCGCTGGTATTATGTTTTGTACAGTAGTAGTTTGGATATTACCTGCTTCTCCTGTCCAGAAGCATGAAATTATTCCACCTCGTGTGGATGCATTTCGTAGAAAATCGCTCTGTGGCTGTCGCGCTTTATGTCGCTTCTCGTGGGGCGATTTTTTAGTGGAGAGATTGGCGCTAAGAGGACTGTTCTTCCTTGCTGTTATCGTCTAAATCACAAAATACCATTTTACCCGCTTTTGATTGTATGACCCTTTGCACCTTAGCTATAACCGTCTTACCAGACATCTCATCCGCGTCTTTAACCACCACCATGGAACCATCCGGCATATAACCTATGCCTTGCCTTTTCTCTTTGCCTTTGTGCTGAATGGCAACTTCCAGGGTCTCTCCCGGCAAGACATTAAGCTTCACCGCTTCCACCAGTTCGTTAACATTTAAGACCTCCACACTCTGAGCCTGTGCCAGCTTGTTCAAATTAAAATCTTGGGTCATGAGCTTAAGTTTGTGTTTTTTCGAAAAATCTAACAGTTTGGCATCCACACCCTCTTCCTTGGATTTCATGGAGGGGAACACTACAGTGGTCTTTCCTTTAAGTTTTTTAACTATGTCCAAACCCCTCCTGCCCCTTTCCCTCTTTAACTTGTTCGAACTATCCGAGATCAGATGCAGCTCGTTCATGACCGCTGTGGGGATGACCAAAGTCTTATCCAAAAAACCGGTCTTTACTATGTCATAGATCCGGCCGTCTACCAGCACCGAAGTATCCAGAACCACGCTATTGTGAAGCTGCTCTTGCAGTTTCTGCCTTTCCATTTCTGCTTTTTGTTTTTGCTTGTCCCGTTTTCTCTTTTCCATCTTGGAGGACTGCTGGTCCCAAAAGTCTCCCACAACCCTGGCCACGGTAGCCGCAATAATACTTTCGGCCCAATCTTTGACCTTAACAAAGGCCACCGGCACTAAAAAGAACCCGACCAACGCCGCCACCAGCGATATAAGAACCTCCGCCAAATATTTAACTCCATAGAGAGGATTTTCTTTGAAAAAAGAGCCGTAGGACAAATTAAAAGCCAGTATCAAAAATACGGCCGATATAATACCCCTGGTCAGCAGATTTAACGGTTTTTCTTGGTCGTTCTCGCCGGTCATAACCTAAGTTTAACAGTAAACGACAAAAGGGGAAAATCACTCACCTAGGGAGTTTTTAATGGCTTGATTGATATTGGACACAACGGCGGGGCTTATGACTTTTGTGTAGCCCAGTTTTTTAATTTCTTTTGTTCGAATGTCCTGGTAGGGCACTTTGCGTACACCGCCCGAGAGATCACATTCTCCAAAGGCCACCACGCCTTTTTTTACCGGCTTATCCATGATCGACGAGGCAATAGACAGACAAACAGCCAGATCGCAAGAGTATTCTGATACTTTATAGCCGCCGGAGACGCTGAGGTAGACATCGTAATCGGACAACTTGAGGCCGCATCTTTTTTCTAATGTGGCCAGGAGCACATGCAGCCGGTTGACGTTATAACCACTAGCCGTCCGTTTGGGGTAACCAAAAGAGGTCTTGACTGTCAAGGCTTGGATCTCAAACAGCAAGGGCCTAAATCCTTCCATGACCACCGTTGTACACGTACCGGAAGCATTTTCTCTATGCTCACCCAAGAATAGTTTTGAAGGATTTTTCACTTCCTGCATACCTGTTTCCAGCATCTCAAAAATACCCACTTCTGACACCGGCCCGAACCTATTCTTGGTGGTCTTGAGCACCCTGAACAAATGGTTGGCGTCACCCTCCAAATAAAGCACTGTATCCACCATATGCTCCAACACCATGGGTCCGGCCACTGTGCCTTCCTTGGTCACATGACCCACTAAAATAGCCGGCACGTTCAACTGTTTAGCCGCATCTACTATCTTGGCCGTACAGCCTCTAACTTGCCCCACTGAGCCGGCCATACCGGTCAGATCTTCCGATTCCAGAGTTTGAATGGAATCAATGATGATAAGCCCCAATTCATTTCCGGCTGAGAAATCCACTATGGAGGCGAGGATCCTCTCTACATTTGTGTCCGGTACCAGATAAAGATTGCTGGCCTCGTAGCCCATGCGCTCAGTACGTATCTTGATCTGCGAAGGAGACTCTTCCCCGCAAACGTACAAAACATCCACCTGAGGCATATTCTTGGCAATTTGCGTCAGCAGGGTGCTTTTTCCTATGCCGGGAGTGCCGGCTATCAAGGTGACCTGACCGGGCACAAAGCCCCCGCCCAGCACACGGTCGAACTCATTGATATTGGAAGTGATCCTTTTGGTGTCCTTCTTTTTTATATCATCGATCTTAAGCGGCTTTACAGACACGCCCTTGCTTTTACCTCCCAGCCCTCCGGAAGCGCCCGGCTTTTCCACCACCGTCTCCACAAAAGTGTTCCAAGCGCTGCATTCAGCACATTGCCCCATCCACTGCAAACTTTGGAATCCGCACGCCTGGCATATATAAACTGATCTGTTCTTAGCCATAATATTACTTTACCTTTATAGTATCCTTTTCGATGACCGCTTCCAGCTTCAAAGGTCTTTTTTCTTCATCCAGCAGTATTTGCGCCACCTTGTCCAATAATTCCTTTTCAATGGTACGTCTTAAGGCTCTAGCGCCATACTCGCGGGAATAGCCCTTTTCTATCAACCACTTTTTTACCGGTAAACTGACCTTTAAATGCACCTCCTGGGACTTTAAGGTTTTTATTACATCTTTGAGGAGCAAATTGACTATTTTCATCAAACCCGGCTTGGTCAACCTTTTAAAGACCACGATCTCGTCGAACCTGTTTATAAGCTCCGGTTTTAGTATCTTTTTCAAGTTATCCTTCAACCTTCCTTCCAAGTTCTTATCACTTATTTCTTTTTCTTCAAAGCCTATACCCTTATTATGGAGAATTTCTGTACCCATATTGCTGGTGAGGATAACTACCGCTTTTGAGAAATCGAAAGTATTCCCGCGAGCATCCGCCAGCTCTCCTTCTTCCATGATCTGCAGCAAGATGTTTAAAACATCGGGATGTGCTTTCTCTATCTCATCGAACAACACCACACTGCTGGGATGGTTCTCTATCTTAGTTGTCAATTCGCCGCCCTCACCGTAACCAACGTATCCGGGAGGTGCACCTACTAATCTAGCAACCGTGTGCTTTTCTGAAAAGTCACTCATATCTAGTCTAATGAGACCAGACCAGGCATCTTTGGCAAAAATGGCCTTGGCCAATACCTTGGCTAGCTCCGTCTTGCCCACACCGGTAGGTCCTAAGAACAAGAAATTTCCCAGTGGCCTCTTCTTGGACCTCAGGCCCAGTTTGGACCGCACTAAAGCCTTGGAAACTACATCAACCGCCTCACTCTGATCAACTATCTCCCTTTTTATCTTCTCGGCCAGCTTGCCAAATTTGCTCAAGCTCTTGGAATCATCAATTTCCATTTCCGCCAGGTCCAGCTGGCTTAATACATCGTCAACATCCTTTTTGGTAACCTTTAGCTTCCTACCGGTGCTAAATATCCTTTTTTCCTTCTGGTCCAGGGTCAGCTCAATTTTGCTGATCTTGCTTTTAACCTTTAGCGCCTCCTGATACTCACCCTTATCCAGCGACTCATCCAACTCACCAGCCAGGTCAAAGGTTTCGTCGACCATTTTCTTGTAGCTATCAGGGATCTTGCTTCTTTTGGCCAGTACGTACGCACAAGCATAATCCAGCAGGTCCAGGGCTTTTTGGGGGAATTTCACGCTTTTTATCTCTTGTGACGCCTTCTCATATACGTGTTCGAGCACCTCCTGCGAAATGGACACCTGATGGTACTCTTCCATTCTCATAGCCGTGATCTTTAGGATCTCCTTGACTACCTCTTCACTAGGTTCACGTACTTCGATCAAGGTAAAATTATCGACGATATGCTCGTTCTCAGCCGTGATCTTGTCGTACATGGATGGTGATAAAAAGGCTACCGTGCTTATGCCCGCCTCTTCCAGATAGTTTTTGAGTATCGAATAGAACAGCGGTATAGTCAGCCCCGCCGAAGTAGAAAAGAATATATCCTGGAAATTTCCCAGCACCAGTACCACCCGCTTCAAACTCTTCAGCTCGTCCATAAGGGTGGCCATGCCAAAATCCAGCCCTCCTTTATTGGCCACGCTGGTCATAAAAGACAGCAGGTTTAAAGTGCGGATGTTGTAACCAACCAAAGCCGGGGGCACATCCAAGGAGTTTATATTACGGGCCAGTAGACTGAGCAAAGACTCCTTGCCCACACCCTCTTCCCCCACGATCAAGGCATTGGATTTTTCTTTTAGTAATAGGGTAGAAACCAATTTCGCGTATTCGTCACGGTAAACCTCAGGTACGGCCACAGTTCTGAGGGCTTTATTGATAAGATCCTCACCAAAGGCATCCAGCAAAGGAGTGCTCTTGATGACACTGTCCGTAGGCTGTCTAATGGAATCTGGGAAAACTCCCAGTTTGATGATCTCCACTTTAGCTCTATCCAAGTGTTTGGAATGATGCATCTTGAGTAGCGCCAGGTAGAGATGTTCGGTGCCCACATAGGGATGCTCAAGTCTGATGGCCTGAAAATAGGCTTCTTTGACCAGGTCCTCCAGTTTGACCGGTTGATTCTTTTTTATACTCGTCGGGGGAACGGCTTCCAGCAAATGCTTACCTAGACCATCTGTTAGGGTTATATATTTTATAATTGCCCTAGACGTCAGTTTATCCTTTTGAGAAGCCATTTTGATGACCTCTCTTGCTTTTTCGGTTAGACGTTCTAGTGTCATTTAGTTTGGTCGTTAACCTGCCTTACACTAAGGGCCAGTTTCTGATTCTCACCATCGACCTGCGTCACAATGGCCGTCACCTCTTGACCTTCTTCCAAAGGCCCGTCGGTTTCAGACACGTGGATCAAGCCATCCAAGCCTTTTTCCAAGTTCACAAAAGCGCCAAAAGGCACGATCTTGCTTACCCTACCGGTGACTTTGGAATTGACAGGGTATTTCTTTTCCACTGTTTCCCAGGGATTATCTATGAGCTGCTTCACACTTAAGGCTAATTTCTTGGAATCTTCATCGATGCCCAAAACTTTGACCTTGATAGGTGAGCCAACCTGATAATAATCACCCGGATGATTGACCTTTTCCCAGGCTATTTCGCTGATATGCACCAGTCCTTCTATACCATCCAGATCAACGAAGATGCCAAAGTTCATGATGCCCGTGACCACGCCTTCTAGCGTGTCGCCAATTTTAATGTTGTCCAGCCGTTTTTGTCTGGCTTCCGGACTGTAAGTGCCTATGGCATCTTTTTCGGACAGTACTAATCTGTTCTTACCTCTGTCCACTTCTATGACTTTTACTTTAAGGTTCTTGCCGGATAAAACACCCAGGATCTCTTTAAGCTCGGCATCACTGCCCTGAGCGAACTTGCCCAGATCGTCAGTGAAGTGCACTCTATCCAGATGAGATAAAGGTACAAAGCCTCTTAGACCTATGCAATCAACTAAAAGACCACCTTTGTTGTACTCAATGACCTCGGACTCCAAGATGGAACCGGTGTCAAAGGCTTCTTCGGCGATCTGCCACTTGCGGTCTTTTTCCGCTCTTTTGAGGGAGAGCACAATGTAGCCCTGCTCATTCTCAGCTTGCATGACCATGGCTAGGATCTTATCTCCCGGCTTTAAATTTTTATGTGTGTTATCAGCGTCAACCAATTCTGCTCCGGAAATGATGCCCTCTGATTTGGCTCCTACATCGAGCAAGATCTCACCGTGAGAAACGCTGACCACTATTCCTTCGACCAAGTCCCCGGCATGATATTCCTTAAGATCAAGGTCTTTGTCCTTAAGAAGATCGGCCATTTTGGAATCGGCTTTGTGTACTTTATTTGCTTTTGACATATATGAAAACGGGGTATGTGCTTACCGTGTATTACTTTGCTTAATTTTATACTTGGCGGCTGCAACAAAGCACTAACAAACAGCCTTTTTCACAACGTAGGGATTATATAGGAGTGCAGGGGAGATGGCAAGGGTAACAAAAAAACCCTCGTTAAAGAGGGTTTTATCAAAAAAGGCAAAGTCCCGGCGGCGACCATTAGATCGACGTTATAGTGCGATAGCGCTATAACACGAGCGCAGGTTCGCCAGAGGGACAGTGCGTACTTGATACGCACTGTCCCGGCGGCGACCTATCTTCCCGGTTAAGACCAGTATTTTCGGCGCTGGTGGGTTTTACTTCTCTGTTCGGAATGGGAAGAGGTAGAGCACCACCGCTATCACCACCGAGACTCTGCCTTTTTCGGCAAAAGTCCGCTGGAAATTGAATAGAAAGTCCGCATCAAATACTCGTTATAAAAGAGATTCAAACATTAGTACTGCTTGGCTGAACACTTTACAGTGCTTACACCTGCAGCCTATCAACCTGGTAGTCTCCCAGGAGTTGCTTCCTCCCGAAGGAGGAAATTGGTTCTAATCTTGGAATGGGCTTCGTGCTTAGATGCTTTCAGCACTTATCCCGACCGAACGTAGCTACCCAGCGATGCCACTGGCGTGACAACTGGTGCACTAGAGGTTCGTCCGTTCCGGTCCTCTCGTACTAGGAACAGCCTTCCTCAAAACCAAAACGCTCGTTGTGGAAATAGACCGAGCTGTCTTACGACGCTCTGAACCCATCTAACGCGCCTCTTTAACGGGAGAACAGCCCGACCCTTGGGACCTGCTTCAGCCCCAGGATGAGACGAGACGACATCGCATGTTCATCAACTATTACTAGTTGCACTGACTATATCTTCTTCCTCTTGTCTATAAGAGGAGTCGGCGTGTTATGGAATCATGTTGATTCCATCTCTCCATTTAAGGATCAGTCGATACGGGGTCATTTCGGAAGTTTGTACAACATACTCTCTATTACGTACGGTCTAATCAAATTAAGATAGGTAAAAATTGTCTGATGTGACAATCTTATTCGATGATAGTTCTTATCCTTATTTAAAGTTGCTTTGATGTTTAGGTCTTGCAATTTATCAAGTAATAATAACTGATCAACTATCTTAAACTGTTGGGTGTTTAGATAAACGGATCTTCTACTTTTAGATCCGTCGTCCATAAACCAAACAGCTAATGATAATCCGTCCATTTTGAGAGTTGTTGGTACATGTTTATAGCCACTAGGCAAGTAAAAATCTTCGTAAAAAGAATTTAATGCCTCATAGCTAAGAGTGGTAAACCTGTAAGAGAATCTGTTTAATCCAAATGCTCTTTTCTTAGGTGGTGTTCTTACTAAGTTTTTCAACCTGTCATAAAGCCAGAAAACATATTCCTTTTGTTTATGAGAATGGTTGATCTCCAGAAGAGTGTTCTTCTTTTTTCTTAGAGAACCGTCACCTAAGAGTTTACCCGTGATGATAGACTTTTGACTATCCGAAAGACTTCCCACGGTATTGTCCATGACCTAAAAATACCACAATGGTCATTAGGATTCCACCGTTATTAGCCGAATTTTTGGTACAAGATTGCTCTTGCAGCACCCCATGATGTCAATTCAAGGTGCCAAACCTTGCCGCCGCTGTGGACGCTCGGGCAAGATTAGCCTGTTATCCCCGGGGTAACTTTTATCCGTTAAGTTCCGACCTTACCACTAAGGATTCGGAAGATCATTAAGACCTACTTTCGTACCTGCTCGACCTGTGTGTCTTGCAGTCAAGCTCCCATATACCTTTACGCTTACATCGCCATTTCCATCGGCGATAAGGGAACCTTTGTGCTCCTGCGTTACCATTTGGCAGGAAACCGCCCCAGTTAAACTACCCACCAGACATTGTCCTCGCGCCGGATCACGGCGCGTAGTTAGACTCACAATATTTAAAGAGAGGTGTTTCATCGGCGCTTTCTATTCGAAAATAAAAAGCTCCCTCCTACGCTACACAGTAAATACCGCTTGTCAATGTCAAGCTGTAGTAAAGCTCCACGGGGTCTTTTTGTCCAACAACGAGTAACCGGCATCTTCACCGGTAGTTCAATTTCACCGAGCTCGTGACCAAGACAGTGCTTAAGTCGTTACGCCTTTCGTGCGGGCCGGCAATTAACCGGCGAGGGATTACGCTCATCCCTATCTTCACCTACTTTGTAATAGGTTTGGACTATTTAAAGTCCCTGCATGTCGCCATGCAGATGCGACTATATCTTCTCTATATGTTACGTACTTTTACGTTCATCTAGAGCTTGGCGTGTAGTCTGTGAGGATCCTAAAAACTTTGGTTGTTTCCTTCTGTTCATTTTCATTGCCACATGTGCAATCTTACAAATTCCTTCCATGTGTAAATGTTCTCTGTTATTGATGTGTTGCATTTGAATACAAAAGTATTCAAAATCCTTTCTCTTCTTTGTTTTGAGAGGGTGCGCCTTAAAAAAGGGCACTATCACATTGTTCAGGTCTGATATTGACCTTACACAATATCGATAAAGATCCTCCCAATGGTTGTCATATCTCTTGTTTATATAGACATGACCACACAAGAAAAAGTCCCTCATCATAACAAGAACGTCTTTGCTGCTCTCACCCTGAGTAACAACAAATTCCGGAAACACTTGCCAACCGAGTTTGCTGGTGTGATTCTTATTGATGCTTACTGTAAAAGCACCTTCACCGTCAACAAACCCGACTATCCACCCAATTGTTTTTAGTCTTTCCTGCTGATTTTCCGCACTTGTTGCATTTTTACTGGACATTACCTAGAAATTACCAGGTAAGCCGAGTAGCACAAGATGCTTCTGTCTAGTTAGACTAGACATGCCGGACGTTCCAGCATATAGCCAAGTTTTACTATGGCAGCGCTTTTGACCATAGAACAGTTCACTTTGTTATCTCCTGTCTTTTAAAACAGGCAGCCAGATCATTTCTGTCTAGCTCTTCATGTCGCCATAAAGATCGGACTATATCATCTCCAAATATTAGTTTGGAGCCCGGCGTATAGTCTCTGGGGATTTTTCAGGAAACACAGATAGTGTTCTTCTGAAACCTTTCCTGCTGATTATCCGCACTTGTTGCATTTTTACTGGACATTACCTAGAAATTACCAGGTAAGCCGAGTAGCACAAGATACTTTATTCTAGAATTACTAGAAATTACGGAAGTTCCAGCATATAGCCAGGTTTTGCACTTACAAACGACGTAATCATTGCAAGTGGTAGGATTCTCACCTACGTAACTACAACTTGTTCATAGTTACTGCTGCCGTTCACCCGAGCTTGTACCAAGAGCTCATCTCACAAGGAGAATCACCCCCGGATTTAACTTACGGGCACTGGGCAGGCGTCGGCCCCTATACTTCCTCTTGCGAGTTTAGCAGAGACCTGTGTTTTTGTTAAACAGTCGCTCAAGCCATTTTTGTGCCCCCTGCCTTGCGACAGGGCATCCTTTTCCCTAAGTTACGGATGTAATTTGCCGAGTTCCTTAGTCACGATTCACTCGTTCGCCTTAGTATGCTCAACTAGTCTACCTGTGTCGGTTTGCGGTACGGATACTGTAAGATCTCCCTAGAAGATTTTCCTGGAGGCATAAATCAGTTCAAGTTGTCCGCCTTGCGGCAGACTCCCCCTAGGCTCATGTAATAACGTCTGTGCGGATTTGCCTACACAAACTTACTTGCCTTCGGGACTCAAATCCTTAATGAGCCTGAATGTTCACGCCCCGTCCCTCCATTGGTGGTAACGATCGTACAGCAGTGCAGGAATATTAACCTGCAATCCATCGGCTACGCCTTTCGGCCTCACCTTAGGGCCGACTAACCCTCCGCTGACTGACATGGCGGAGGAACCCTTAGACTTTCGGCGGTCCAGGTTTTCACTGGACTCTCGTTACTCATGCCAGCATTCTCTCTTGATGACGCTCCAGCAGCCCTCACGGGTCCGCCTTCACAGCAGACATCAATGCTCCCCTACCCCTTGCACTAATAAATTAGCACAAAGCCACGGCGTCGGTTCTTTGCTTGAGCCCCGTTGAATCGTCAGCGCAGGATCGTTGAACTAGTGAGCTGTTACGCTTTCTTTAAAGGATGGCTGCTTCTAAGCCAACCTCCTAGCTGTCTTAACAATCCTACAACCTTACCCACTAAGCAAAGATTTGGGACCTTATCCGATGGTCTGGGTTGTTTCCCTCTCGTACTAGGAAATTGCTCCCTAGTACTGACTCCAAAGCAAATGTATGTGAATTCGGAGTTTGGTAGAAGTGGGTAGACCTAGGCCCCCCAGCTCCTTTCAGTATCTCTACCTCACACACATTTTAACGCTTTAGGCTATACCTAAATATATTTCGGGGAGAACCAGCTATCACCAAGTTCGTTTGGCGTTTCACCCCTTACCACAGGTCATCCGAGCATTTTGCAGCATACACCGGTTCGGGCCTCCAGTACGTTTTCACGCACCTTCACCCTGCCCATGGTAAGCTCACTTGGCTTCGGGTCTAATGTTGCATACTATAATATTCGCCCTATTCAGACTCGGTTTCCCTACGCCTTCACAGCTAAACTGCTTAAGCTTGCATACAACATTAACTCGCTGGCTCATTCTTCAATAGGCACGACATCACCCAAATACAGGCTCTGTCAGCTTGTCAGTATACGGTTTCAGGTACTATTTCACTCCCCTAACAGGGGGACTTTTCACCTTTCCCTTGCGGTACTAGTTCACTATCGGTGTCTTTACGTATTTAGCCTTAGCAAGTGGTCTTGCTTTCTTCACACAGGATTTCACGTGTCCCATGCTACTCTGGATCAACCCAAAAAGGCACTTACGTTTCGAATACGGGACTATTACCCTCTATGGTGAGGCTTTCCAGCCGTCTTCTTCTACGTGAGTACTTTGTAACTTCGTCTAGCCTATTTCATCTAGTGTGGGTTGTCCAAACCCCCATTTACTAAAGGTAATCGAATGAACCCGATAAATCGCGCTCATTCTTTTACCCTTACATGGGTTTGGGCTGTTTCCCTTTCGCTCGCCGCTACTTGGGAAATACTTTGTAGTCTTTTTTCCTCCTGCTACTATGTTGTTTCATTTCGCAGGGTGCCCTCCGTAACATCTATGAAATTACCCGAAGGTAAAATATTCAATGTTAGGTGATCTCAAATTGCTTTGGACCAGGTTTCCCCATTCGGACATCCCCGACTAATAGCGCCCCTTGGCGGCTCATCGAGGCTTATCGCAGCCTTGCACGTCCTTCATCGGCGTAAAGACCCTAGGCATCCACCGTATACCTTAATTTTCTTTTGTAACGAGTATTTATTTTTTTAATTGGACTTTCTATTCAATTTTCAATGTACTTTTACGGAATTAGACCTTTGGCGGCAGCCACATACGCGACTGCACTTGGTGCCCCCTGAAGGGGTCCCAATCTACTAAATTCGCTTCGCTCATTAAGTAGCTTGGTGGCTTTGCACCCCAGCTCACTAAGCTCGCTTTGCTCGCTAAGTGATCTGGTGGACCGTAGCGGGTTCGAACCGCTGACCTCTGCATTGCAAATGCAGTGCTCTAGCCAACTGAGCTAACGGCCCATGACTAAAAGCCAGTCCCTTTTGCTGTTGTTATTGAGTTTTTCGTTGGAATCTAGAGCTTCAAAAGCGAAGATTAGCATTCCCATTCCGTAACAGATAAATTAACAAATACAGGGGTTTATGTCAACTAAAGGGGTTTAGGGCTGAACAACAAATTCCAGCCACTTTTCGTCAGCGTGTTCTTCCTTATAAGTCGAGAAGAATTTCTGCTTTTCGTTTACAAACGTTTCATTGACCTCACTGGTGCTATCCCCTTGTATCTGGTAGTACTTAACCGTTGTGTTAGAACCCTCTCTAAGTGTCAACTTGGCGTAGTATTCAGTACCTCCCAAATACAAGTATTCGGCTTTGATGTCGCTGGCGTCATAAATAGTGCCCAGTGTTATATCATTCACTAGTTCTATGATCTTAGCTACAGGAGTCACTTCGGAATTAGAAACCTCTATAATGGGCTCTAGCTTGGTAGTGGCGCTTATGGTCACGTAACCGGCTCTGCCGTAGTAGTCGGATATGTTGTACAAATAGGCCGAGGGCTGCTTGTTCAGATCATAAAATGTGTATCGCTCTTTTAGGGTTGGCCCGCGCCATTCTTCGAACGAACTCAAACTGGCTTCAGCCGCTTTTTTTACTGATTGTATAGGCATGGGGATGACTTCTTGCTTGGACTCCGCTTGGGAAAAGAGCTTTATCACAAAATAAATGATCAGGAGTACCAAAAATATTACCATAGCGGCCTTGAGGGTCTTTTTCTTGTCCATACTTATAATTAAGTATACAACACCAAAAATGTTGT
>Ga0307425_1001377_pt1 | contig 14625 bp, 6 predicted proteins | sample SalMarWE160330MG_FD_202152 | JGI IMG/M metagenome (GOLD analysis project Ga0307425, IMG submission 202152) | Salt marsh sediment microbial communities from the Plum Island Ecosystem LTER, Massachusetts, United States - WE1603-30 | ecosystem: Environmental > Aquatic > Marine > Intertidal zone >... | reverse complement strand
CCCGCCTTCTGTGTTAGATCCTATGAATTGCGCGCCGGAGCGTGTTTCTTCTGTGCGCGCCATTTTCTTTTATGGAGGATGCTCTATGCCAACGGGTCTTGATACCGAAACCCTCAATATGGTCGTCTCGGCCATCAACGACTTTGCAGCACAGCGCCTGCCGGCCGATCTGCTGCGCCAGCTCGATCACGAGGATGCGTGTCCCGAGGACGTGCTGCGCGACATGTACGGCCCCCAGTTTGGGGTGCACCTGCTCTTTATTCCCGAGGCGTACGGCGGGATGGGTGGCGGTGCCCACGACGTGTACCGCGTTTCCGAAGCGATCGCGCGCGTTGACCTGGGCGTAGCCAGCGCCGTGCTGGCCACTTTTCTCGGCCTCGACCCGATCGTCGTCGGCGGCACACCCGAGCAGAGGGAAAAGTGGATGAGCCGCGTGGCCGAGGAGGGCCTGCTGGTCGCCTATGGCGTCACCGAGCCCACTGCGGGCAGCGACCTCGCCGCTTCGCGCACACGCGCCGACCCGGTACACGAGGATGGCCAACTGATCGGCTACCGCCTCAACGGCAACAAGCAGTTCATCACCAACGGCAGCATTGCCGATCTGTACACCGTCCTCGCCGTGGCGCCGGGTGGCTTTACCTTCTTTATCATCGAAAAAGGCGCCGAGGGCTTTCACCCGGAAAAACCGGAAGACAAGCACGGCATCCGCATCTCGGATACCGCGCCGCTCACCCTGGAAGACGTGTTCGTCCCCGTGGAGAACGTGGTCGGCGGCGTCGAGGGCCAGGGTATGGTCCAGGCTACCGAGGTTTTTGGCTACACACGGCTCATGGTCGCCGCCTTTGGGCTCGGAGCCGGGATGAAGGCGATCGAGATCGCGACGGAATACGCCAAGGAACGCGTCCAGGCCGGTGCGCCGCTGATCGAGAAGCAGGCCTACACGCACAAACTCCTCGTCCCGCACCTGGTCCGCCTCGAAGCATCGCGGGCCTATATCGAAGAGACAGCACGCCGCATCGACGCCGGCGAAGCGGCACTCAACACTGAGGGCGCAATCGCCAAGCTGGTCGCTACCGAAGCCGGCAACGCGGCAGCCGACGCGGCGATCCAGGCGTTGGGCGGCTACGGCTATATGAAAGAGTACGAAGTAGAAAAGATCCGCCGCGACGTGCGCATCACCACCATCTACGAGGGCACGTCCGAGATCATGGAATGGACCATTGGCCGCGACCGCTGGCGCGATAACCTGCAGCAACGCGGCCAATACTATGCCCGCGTCGCACCCTCGGTCGAGGCGCTGCACGCAGCAGCGCCTGACGTAGGCGCCGACGTTGCCGCGCTGGCCATGCGCGCCCTCCACGTGCTGGTCGAGCACGCGCGCGTGCAGCGCCTGACGCGCAACCAGCACGTCCTCTTTCGCCTGGGCGAATGGGTCGCGGCTGTCGAGGTCGCCGCCGCGTTCACACGCTATGCAGCCGACCCGCGAGAGAAGGTCTCACCGTTTCCGCCGGACGTGGTCAAGGTGATGAGCCGCCTTTATGCGCGCGAAGCGGGCGCACTGCTGGCGTGCGACGGCCTACGCTGGATCTATGGCGCCGACGAGACGGCCGATCTGGCCCAGTTGAGCGCGGCGATGAACCTGCCGGCGCTGCAGGCTGCCCAACGCGGCCTGGTGGACGACATGGACCACGTCGCCGCTGCACTGCGCGACATTTCGTTCGCCTAGTTGGAGCGAGGAAGCAGGAGAGAGTTTATGTCTGAGCAAGCACACAGAGCGGTCGCCGTGGTCGGCATCGGCGCCATCCTCCCCGATGCACCCGACGTGGCCACGTTTTGGCGTAACCTGCAGCAGGGCCGCTACAGCATCACCGAGGTTCCGCACGAGCGGTGGGACCCGGCCGACTATTACGATCCCGACCCAAGCGCAGTGGACAAGAGCTACTGCAAGATCGGTGCCTGGATCCGCGAGTACACGTTCGAGCCGTTCAAGTGGCACCTGCCGATCCCGCCGGCCGTACAGGAGGCAATGGACGGCGCGCAAAAGTGGGCCATCGCTGCCTCGCGCCAGGCATTGGTCGATTATGGCTGGCCTGAACGCCCCCTCGACACCATGCGCACCGCCGTCGTCCTGGGCAACGCCATGGCCGGCGAGTACCACTATCGCACCAGCCTGCGCATCCATTATCCCGAGTATGCGCACGCGCTCGAGGCCGTGCCCGCCTTCCGTGAGCTCGATCCCACACTGCAGGAAGCGCTGGTGGCGGGGATGGGCCGCCAGATCCGGACGCGCATCCCGGACATCACCGAGGACACCATGCCGGGTGAGCTGTCGAACATCATTGCTGGACGAGTGGCCAACGTCCTCGACCTGCACGGCCCGAATTTCGTCACCGACGCGGCGTGCGCTTCGTCGCTCGCCGCCCTCGACGCCGCCGTCGAGGGCCTGCTGGCGGGGCACTTCGACGCCGTGCTCACCGGTGGCATCGACCGCAACATGGACGCCAACAGCTTTGTCAAGTTCTCCAAGATCGGCGTGCTCAGCCCCGATGGCTCGCGTCCCTACGCCGAGGGGGCAAACGGTTTCGTGATGGGCGAGGGTGCGGCCGTCTTTTTGCTCAGGCGCCTCGAAGACGCCGAGCGCGACGGCGACCGGATCTATGCCGTCATCCGCGGCATCGGCGGGGCCAGCGATGGCAAAGGCAAGGGCATCACCGCACCGAACCCTATCGGGCCACAGCAGGCCATCGTGCGCGCCTGGCTTCACGCCGGCCTCTCCCCGGCTACGGTCTCCTACATCGAGGGGCACGGGACCTCGACGCGCGTCGGCGACGTGGTCGAGCTGGAGGCTATGGGCCACGTCTTTGCCGACTTTGACCTGCGCCCAGGCAGCATCTCGCTCGGTTCGGTCAAGTCGAACATCGGCCATCTCAAGGGCGCCGCGGGGGCAGCCGGCCTGCTGAAGGCCGTGTTGGCCCTCCATCACAAGGCCCTGCTGCCACACGCCAATTTCGAGCGTCCTAACTCGAACATCGATTTCGACCGGCTTCCCTTCCGCGTGCAGACTGAGCTTGTACCGTGGGAAAAACCCACTAACGGCGACGGCGTACGCCGTGCCGGGCTCAGCTCCTTTGGCTTTGGCGGGACCAACTTTCACGTCGTGCTCGAGGAACACGTCCCGGGCATGCTGACCTCGAAGCGGGCTTTTGCTTCCGCCGCCACCCAGGGCAGCGCCAGCCGCAAGACCCCCTATCGCGGCGCGCTCTTGCTCGGCGCCGATGACGTGTCCGGCCTGCGGGTGCAGCTTGAGGCCGTGCTGGCCCAGGCCGAGGCAGGCCAGGCCCCACCGCCACGGACACCCGAGGCAGCCACGCTGGCCGCGCCCGAGCGGCTGGCAATCGACTATGCGGACGCCGAGGAACTGCTCAAGCGGGGCGGCAAAGCCCTCGACGCACTGAACGGCAGCGATCCTGCCGTCTGGCGCCCGCTCTCCGCACAAGGTGTTTTTCGGGGCAGCGGCCCGCCGGGCAAGGTCGCGTTCATGTTCCCTGGGCAGGGATCGCAGTACGTGAACATGATGCGCGAGCTGTGTGAGCGCGATCCGCTCGTCGCCGCCACCTTTCGCGAAGCGGATGAAGTGATGACGCCGCTGCTGGGCCGCTCGCTGACCAGCTACATCTTTGTCGACGGTGAGGACAGGGAAGCGATCGCCACCGCCGAAGAAAGGCTCAAAGATACCACGATCACCCAGCCTGCGGTGCTGACCGTCAACGTGGCGCTGGCCCGCCTGCTTGGGAGCTATGGCATCGTGCCTGACATGGTGATCGGGCACAGCCTGGGCGAGTACGCGGCCCTGGTCGCGAGCGGCGTACTCTCTTTTGCCGACGCGCTGCTGGTCGTCAGCGCGCGCGGGCGCGAGATGAGCAAGGTCTCGATGGAGGACAATGGCTGCATGGCAGCCGTGTTTGCCCCCCTGCCGCAGGTCGAGGAAGTGCTGGCCAAGATCGACGGCTATGTAGTGCTGGCCAACATCAACAGTCCCACACAGGTCGTGATCGGTGGTGCCACCGCCGCCGTCGACGCGGCGGTCGCGGCCTTTCAGGAAGCCGACCGTCGCGCGGTCAAGATCCCTGTTTCGCACGCCTTTCACACCCGCATCGTCGCCCCGGCGAGCGAGCCGCTCAAAGCGGTCATCTCGCGCATGAACGTCCGCCCACCGCAGATCCCGATCATCGCCAACGTGACCGGCGCGCGTTATCCCACTACCCCTTCCGGGATCGTCGACATCCTGGGCCAGCAGGTCGCTTCGCCGGTCCAGTTCGTCAAGGGCATCGAGACGCTCTATCGCGAAGGGGCGCGGATCTATGTCGAGGTCGGCCCCAAGCGCGTGCTGAAGGCGCTGTCGGAGGATATCCTCAGCGAAAGGGACGATACGACCATTGTCTTTACCAACCACCCGCGCAAGGGCACGCTGCCCAGCCTGAACGAGGCGCTGTGCGGCCTGTACGCGGCCGGAGTCGGAGCGGCAGTGGCCAATCGGCCAGTGAGCCCGCCACCCACACTTACCGCCGGGTCCCACGTGCAGGTGCCACCTGAGCAGCAAGAGCCAGCCAGAGAACGACCGGCCGGCCAGACACCCAAGCCCATCCAGACAGAACAGGCGAATCCTACCATGACGATAGAACAGAACGTATCCTCCACGCACGAACCTGCGTCCGCGCCGCCACCAGCGTCTCTAGGCCAAGCGTCTCAGCCAGGCACGCCGCCTCCGTCGCAAGCCGCCTTGGGCGAGGAACGCTACGTCGCCCTGGGGCGCCTCTTTGCCGAGTTCATCGAGCAGGGGCAGCGCATCTACCAGGGCATGGCCCCGGCACAAGCAGGGACATACCAAGCCGTCGCCACCGACGGTAAACTGCCGATCACCGGCTCGGTGGTGGTCAGCGGTGCGGCGCTTGGCCTGCCTGGCCAGGACGGCAAGGTGTTCGGCGACGGGAACGTCGAGCGGCTGCTGCGCGGCGAGCAGTTCATCGAGCTGATCCCCTACCGCCAGCGCACGGCTATGGCCGAGAAACGCATCAACCGCCTGGTCAAGAACCCGGCGGGGGCTACCTTTGAGGTGATCGACGACCCTTCGGATACGATCAAGCTCGCCGGGCGCCGTGGCTACTTTGACTTGGCGGGCGAGTATGGCGTTCCCGAGTCGCGCGTCGAAGCGCTCGATATCTCGACCCAGTTGGCCATCGCCGCCGGGATCGAGGCCCTGCGCGACGCCGGCATCCCGCTGGTCATGCGCTACCGCACGACGAGCAAGGGCACCTACCTGCCCGACCGCTGGATGCTGCCCGAGGGGCTGGCCGACGAGACCGGCGTCATCTTTGCCTCTGCTTTCCCCGGGCTGGATCGCATGGCAGACGAGATGACGCGTTATCACGAATACAAGTCACTCAGCGACCAACTGCAGTTGCTGCAGCAGCTCCGCGCGCGCGCGGTTCCAGGGCCGGACGGCCTGGCCGCCGACCTCGACCGCCGCGTCGCGCACTTGCAGGACGAGATCGACCGGCTCGACTATCACTTTGACCGGCGTTTCATCTTTCGGGTCCTGGCGATGGGCCATTCGCAGTTTGCCGAGTACGTCGGTGCGCGCGGTCCGAACACGCACGTCAATGCTGCCTGCGCCACGACCACACACGCCATGGCCGTGGCCGAGGACTGGATTCGGACTGGCCGCTGCCGCCGCGTGATCGTCGTCGCCGGCGACGACGTGACCAGCGACAGCCTCATGGGCTGGATCGGGTCGGGCCTGCTCGCCACGGGCGCAGCGACGACCGAGGAGCGGCTGGACAAGGCCGCCCTGCCCTTTGACCGGCGCCGCCACGGCATGATCATCGGCATGGGCGCTGCAGCGATCGTGGTCGAGGCCGAGGACGCCGTGCGCGAGCGTGGCATGCGCGGCATCTGCGAGCTCTTGTCGAGCCAGATCGCCAACAGCGCCTACCACGGCACGCGGCTCGACGTCGACCACATCAGCGGCGTCATGGACCGCGTCGTTGCGCAGGCAGAGGAGCGCTTTGGCATCCGCCGCCAAGAGATCGCCGCCCAGACGGTGTTCGTCTCGCACGAGACCTATACCCCGGCGCGCGGCGGCAGCGCTGCGGCCGAGATCCACGCCCTGCGCCACACCTTTGGCGACCAGGCCGACCAGGTCGTGATCGCCAACACCAAGGGCTACACTGGCCACGCCATGGGCGTTGGGATCGAGGACATTCTGGCGGTCAAGGCGTTGGAGCATCAGGTCGTGCCCGCCGTGGCCAATATTCATAACGACTTTCAGCCCGACCAGGAGCTTGGTGACCTCAACCTCTCGCGCGGCGGCAGTTACCCGGTGCAGTATGCGCTGCGCCTGGGCGCCGGCTTTGGCTCGCAGATCGCGATGACGCTCCTGCGGCGCATTCCGGGCGAGTTGAATCGGGTCGACGATCAGGATGGCTACAATCGGTGGGTAACAGCAGTTGCCGGGCAAGAGAGCGCGCAACTCGAAGTGGAGAACCACACGCTGCGCGTCGTCGACGAGGGGCCACCCACGCGCCCACCTGCGCCCTCGACGTGGACCTATGGACACGGCCCTACCGCGTGGGCCATCGCCCCCGGCGTTCGTCATGCAGCCGCCCCGCGACCGGCGCCAGCGTCGCAGCCCGTCGCCACGCCAGCGCCTACCCCCGCGCCCGCAGCGGCGCCCCAGGCGCCACCCACGGTGGGCGCGCCTCCGCCGCTGGCTGCAGCACCACAGGTGAGCACACCGACACATCTCCCGGTCGAGGCGCCTGCTGGGGCACCGGCAGTGCCGGCTGCTGCTGCCGCACCAGCGAGCGGCACGGTAGCCGACCAGGTACTAGCCCTGGTCAGCGAAAAGACGGGCTACCCGCCCGACATGCTCGACCTCGACCTCGACCTGGAAGCCGATCTGGGGATCGATACGGTCAAGCAGGCCGAGGTGTTCGCTACGATCCGCGAACGCTACGATATCCCGCGCCGCGAGAACCTGCGGCTGCGCGACTATAACACGCTGGCCAAGGTGATCCAGTTCGTGCACGACAGCCGCACCGACCAGCTGCAGGGCGCAGCAGATGCTCCTGCCATGACGGAGGCAGCAGCAGCACCCGTCGCTGCACCAGCCGCCCCCCCAACCGAGACGCCTGCTCCAGCCGCTGGCGGCAGCACGGTGGCCGACCAGGTGCTGGCACTGGTCAGTGACAAGACGGGTTACCCGCCCGATATGCTCGATCTCGACCTCGACCTGGAGGCCGATCTGGGCATCGACACCGTCAAGCAAGCAGAGGTGTTCAGCACGATCCGCGAACGCTACGACATCCCGCGCCGCGAGAACCTGCAACTGCGCGACTATAACACGCTGGCCAAGGTGATCCAGTTCGTGCACGACAACCGCACCGACGTGGCGCAGGCACCTGCCGCGGCAGCAGCACCAGCAGCTCCGGCGGCAGCCATCCAGACGGCGCCCGCAGTTGAGGCACCTGGGCCAGCCGCCAGCGGTGACCCGGCGACGGACCAGGTACTGGCTCTGGTCAGTGAAAAGACCGGCTACCCGCCCGACATGCTCGACCTCGACCTGGACCTAGAGGCCGATCTAGGGATCGACACCGTCAAGCAGGCCGAGGTGTTCAGCACGATCCGCGAGCGCTATGACATCCCACGCCGCGAGAACCTGCAACTGCGCGACTATAACACGCTGGCCAAGGTGATCCAGTTCGTACACGACAACCGCACCGACGTGGCGCAGGCACCTGCCGCGGCGGCCGCACCTGTCAGCGCACCAGCAAGCGCTCCGGCAAAAACATCTGCCCCAGCCACCAGCGGTGACCCGGTGGCGGACCAGGTACTGGCTCTGGTCAGTGAAAAGACCGGCTACCCGCCCGATATGCTCGATCTCGACCTGGACCTGGAGGCCGATCTAGGGATCGACACGGTCAAGCAAGCGGAGGTGTTCAGCACAATCCGCGAGCGCTACGATATCCCGCGCCGCGAAGAGCTGCAACTGCGCGACTATAACACGCTGGCCAAGGTGATCCAGTTCGTGCACGACAACCGCACCGACCAGCCGCAAGACGCAGCGGGCGCCCCTGCGCCTGCAGTACCGGCGGCGGAGACCGCGCCGCCGCCGGGAGAAACTCCGGCAGCGGTGCACGTGCTCGATCCGGCGGCCGGCCTGGAGGCTGCGAACGCGCTGCCGCGCCGCGTGCCGGTGCCGGTGCTGCGGCCCGCGCTCGATCGATGCAAGCCAACCGGGGTCGAATACAGCGACGAGGGACGCATGATCGTCGTCAGCGACGAGGGCAAGGTGGGGCACTATCTCGGCTACCGCCTGCGCGCACGCAAGACCAAGGCGCTGGCCCTCAAGGAGGCCACGCCCGATACGGTGACGGCGCAGCTAGAGGAATGGTTGGCCGAAGGGCCGGTCGAGGGCGTGTATTTCCTGACGGCGCTCGACGTCGAGCCGCCGCTGGGCGAGATGGAGCTGCCACGATGGCGCGCCGAGCAGGAGAAGCGGGTCAAGGCGCTCTATACGCTGATGCGCGCCCTGCCCGAGGAGACCTTCCTGATCAGTGCCACGCGCCTCGGCGGGCTGCACGGCTATGGCGAGGAGGGTGCGACCGCCCCGCTTGGTGGCGCGGTGACCGGCTTTACCAAGGCCTACGCGCGCGAGCGTCCGGACACGCTGGTCAAGGCGCTCGATTTCCCCGTGGACGCCGACGACCGGGCGATCGCCGAGATCCTGGTCGAAGAGACGCTGCGCGATCCGGGCGCGGTCGAGATCGGCTACCACGATGAGCAGCGCTATACCATCGTGCTGGAGGAACGCCCGGTGGTAGGGGCCGAGACGGAGATCGAGCTGAACGGAGAGACGGTGTTCCTGATCACCGGCGCTGCCGGCGGGATCACCTCCTCCATCGTCGCCGACCTGGCCCGCGCTTCGGCAGGCACCTTTTACCTGACCGATATCGCCCCGGCGCCCAATCCCGAAGACCCCGACCTGGGGCGCCTGGAGGGAGAGGAGCTGAAATACCTAAAGCGCGACATCGCCAAGCGGATCAAGGATGCGGGCACGCGCCCGACGCCGGTGATGGTCGAGCGCGAGATCGCCGCCCTCGAGCGCGCAGCGTCGGTGCTCTCGGCTATGCGCGAGATCGAGCGTGTCGGCGGTACGGTCCACTATCGCGCCTGCGACGTGACCGATGCGGGCGCAGTACACGAACTGGTCCGCGAGATCGCCGAGACACACGGGCGAGTCGACGTGCTGGTGCACGCCGCCGGGCTGGAGCGCAGCCACTCGCTGCCAGACAAGGAGCCGCGCGAGTTCAACCTGATCTTTGACGTCAAGGCCGACGGCCTCTTTAACCTGCTCAAGGCCATCGATGTCCTCGACTGCCCGCTGCGCGCCAGCGTGGTCTTTACCTCGATCGCCGGGCGCTTTGGCAACGCGGGGCAGACCGACTATAGTGCGGCGAACGACCTGATGTGCAAGATCACCTCCTCCATGCGGGCGACCCGGCCCGGCACCAAGGCGATCGCCACCGACTGGAGCGCGTGGGGCAAGGTCGGCATGGCCACGCGGGGCAGCATCCCCGAAATGATGCGCCGCGCCGGGATCGATATGCTCGATCCAGAGGCGGCCGTACCGGTCGTCCGCCGCGAGATCATCTCTTCCGGCACGGGTGGCGAGGTGCTGATCGCGGGATCGCTGGGTATCCTGCTCGACCCGCGCGATCCAGATGGTGGGCTCGACCTGGAACGCGCCAACGAGGCACTGACACACGGTTACCCGGTCGCCGGACGCCTGATCGGCGTCGGCAGCGACGGGAGCTATACCTTCGAGGCGGAGCTGGATCCCAAGACACAGCCCTTCCTGCACGACCACGCCATGGACGAGACGCCGCTCCTGCCGGGCGTGATGGGTGTGGAGGGGTTCGCCGAGGTGGCGACGCTGATCGCCACGCTGGGCACAGCGGAACCGGCGCCGCAGGTGGTGTCGATCGAGGACGTGCAGTTCCAGGCCCCGCTCAAGTTCTACCGCGGCGAGCCGCGCTCCATGACCTGGCGCGCGCGCGTCGGACCAGAGGGCACGGGCCTGCTGGCCGAAGTGGCGCTCGAGTCGTCCCGCGCGCTCAAGGGCGGGAACGTGCAGCACACGCGCCACTTTTCGGGGCGCGTGCACCTCGCTCCACGTACGGAGGAGGACGGCGAGAGACCGTCGGCCGAGCCCCCAAAGTGGAACGGCGCCGAGACGCTGTCACAGCAGGCCATCTACCGCGTCTACTTTCACGGGCCCGCCTTCCAGGTGCTGGACGGCGTCCAGTCGGACGGCACAGGCGTGGTCGGGCGCTACAGCGACCACTTGCCGCCGATGGCCGATCAGGAGGTGCAGACGCTCGTCGCTCCGCTGCTGATCGAGCTCTGCCTGCAAACTGCAGGCGTGTGGGAGATCGGCAAGACGGGCGTGTTGGCACTGCCCAGCACCATCGAGTGCGTCCGCGTGCACGGCCTGCCGGCCAACGGCGGGCAGCTCTATGCCGAGATCGCGCCCCGGCAGGGCGCGGCGGACGAACTGGCCTTCGACGCGCGCGTGATCGACGAAAACGGCGTGGTGTACCTGGAGCTGGAAGGCTACCGCACCGCGCGGCTGCCCGCTCCCCTGCCGCAAGAGGACGCGGCCCCGCTGCAGGCGCTGGTGGGAGGTGACGCGTGATCTACTGGCACCTCTGCCCGGGGCCGGCGTGCAGCGCCGCCGTCGAGGCGCCGCCCGCGTTCCTGAGCGCGTCGGAGCAGCGGACCTACGAGCGGCTGCGCTTCCCCAAGCGCCGCGAGGAATGGCTGCTGGGGCGCTGGACGGCCAAGCAGCTCTTGCGCCGCAGCCTGGAGAGCTACCGGGATCTAGCCCTCTCGGCGATCGACGTGCGCGTCGACCCCGATGGCGCGCCCTACCTGTCGGTGCAGGGAGAGGGGCGCCTCCCGGCGTCGCTCTCGATCAGCCACCGCGCGGGGCGCGCCGTCTGTGCGCTCTCGCCCGCCCTCTCGCCCTCGATCGGCGTCGACCTGGAGCGGGTCGAACCGCGGGCCAGGGCCTTTGTCGAGGACTTTAACACGGCAGGAGAGGCAGCACGTATCTGGGCGTGTGCGCCTGAGGCGCGCGACATGCTGGTCACGGCCATGTGGAGCGCCAAGGAAGCAGTGCTCAAGGCGTTCCGCCATGGCCTGCGCGTCGACACCCGTGCCGTGGAGGTACAGCACGTCGCCGGCCTGGAAGCGGATCTCGCGGGGGCCGGGGAAGCGAGCTCCCCGCCTACGCTGCCGCTGCACCGGGTAGGCGACGGCGCGACGTCCGAACGCTGGCAGCCCGTACAGGTCGCGTGCGCGGTACGTGGGGCACTGCGCGTCGCGGCGTGGTGGCGGCCAGAGGGCGACGGCGTGTTGACCATGGCGGCTGTGTGGCCATAGGACATCCTACGGACACGTTCCTTTCCGAAGGAACGTGTCCGTTGTGGTCCATCAAGCTTTACATCACCCTGGATCTGCACTATAATCCACCAGGCGACCACCCCAGCGCGCCGAGGGCGTGCCTCTCAGCGCTGACCCGATCAGGAAGGAACGACGAGACGCATGCATGCCATTGTCTGCATCAAGCAGGTGCCGGACACCAACGAAGTGCGGATCGACCCCGAACGGGGGACGCTGATCCGCGAGGGCGTGCCCAGCATCATCAACCCCTTTGATATGTACGCCATCGAAGAGGGCATCTTGCTCAAGGAGGCGCACGGCGGCAAGACCACTGTGCTGAGTATGGGCCCGCCGCAGGCGCTGGAGGCGGTCAAGGAGGCGGTCGCCATAGGCTGCGACGACGGCGTGCTCGTCTCCGACAGGGCCTTTGCCGGCGCGGACACGTGGGCCACCGCCTACACGCTGGCCCAGGCGGTCCAGAAGCTGGGCGAATACGACGTCATCCTCTGCGGCCGCCAGGCCGCCGATGGCGACACAGGCCAGGTCGGCCCGGGAATCGCCACCCAGCTAGGAATCAGCCAGTTGACCTACGTGTTCAAGATCCGCGAGCTCGACCTGGAGGAACGGACGATCACCGTGGAGCGGCTGGTCGAGGAAGGGCGTGAGGTCGTCACCAGCCCCCTGCCCTGCCTGATTACGGTGGTCAAGGACATCAACACCCCTCGCTACCCCAGTTTCATGGGGATCCGCCGTGCCAACAGGCGCGAGTACCCGACCTGGAGCGCCGAGGACCTGTGCGCCGACAGTGACGCCGACCAAGCCTGCTTTGGCCTGATCGGCTCGCCGACCAAGGTGGTCAAGGTCTTTACCCCGGCACCGCGCGAGGGCGAGTGCGAGATCATTGCGGCAGAGGACCCCAGGCAGGCGGCAGGAGAACTGGCAGACCGGATCCTGGCAGAGAAGATTGTGTGAGGACGAGATGGCGTTGCTGATCATCGATCGTGAGCTGTGCATTGGGTGCGAGGCATGCGTCGACGCGTGCGCGTTCGACGCCATACACCTGGATGAAGAGGGGATCGCTGCGGCCAACGACAACTGCACGGCGTGCGGTGCCTGCATCGACGAGTGCCCGACCGAGGCGCTGAGCCTGCCTGCCGCCGAGGCGCCGATCATCGTCACCCCCGACCTGGATGCGTACGAGGGCGTGTGGTTCTGGGTCGAGCAGTTCCAGGGCCAGGCCGGCTCGATCTCGTGGGAGATGGCGGGCAAGGGACGGCAACTGGCCGACCAGCTCGGCGTGGCCCTCACCGCCTGTGTGCTGGGCAGCGGCGTGGAGCCTGTTGCCCAGGAGGCGATCGCCTACGGCGCCGACCGCGTCTTTTTGGTCGACGACCCGACGCTTTCCAGCTATCGCACCGACCCTTATGCTGCGGTGATGGTCGACCTGGTCGACCGATTTAAGCCCGAGATTCTGATCATGGGCGCCAGCTCGCGGGGGCGCGACCTGGCAGGCTCGATCGCCACGCGCCTCGTCACCGGGCTGACCGCCGACTGCACCGGGCTCGAGATCGACCCCGAGACGCGCCAACTGCGGCAGACGCGGCCCGCCTTTGGCGGGAATATCATGGCCACCATCCTCTGTCCCAACCACCGCCCGCAGATGGCAACCGTGCGCCACCGCGTGTTCGAGGTGCCGGGTAAGGACGACGCGCGCGAGGGGCAGATCGTGCGCGAGCGGGCGCTGATGGTCGAGGACGAGATCGCGACCAAGGTGATCGACTTTTTGGCGGAAGAAGAGAACGTCAACCTGGCCGACGCGCGGATCATTGTCTCCGGCGGGCGCGGGGTCAAGGGTCCGGAAGGGTTCGAGCCGATCCGCGAGCTAGCGCAGGTGCTGGGTGGCGCGGTGGGCGCCTCGCGCGCAGCAGTCGACGCGGGCTGGATCCCCTACGCCCACCAGGTGGGCCAGACCGGGCGCACGGTGCGCCCCGACCTGTACATCGCCTGCGGGATCTCGGGCGCGATCCAGCACCTGGCCGGCATGCGCACGGCCAAGGTGATCGTGGCGATCAACCGCGACCCCGAGGCACCGATCTTTGAGGTGGCGCATTACGGCATCGTCGGCGACCTGTTCGAGGTGGTACCGGCCTTGACTGAGGCGTTCCGGAAAAAGCTCGGTTAGCGAAATCCAATTGAGACGAGATGCGCGGCGCAAAGAACTCTGCGCCGCGTCTTTGTTCCTTGGGCACACCATACGGGGCACGACCTACCGAATGGCCCCACACCGTCACAGAGCTGCCCATCCGTAGTGGCGACGCATTCCGAGCAACTATGAGCCATACGGACCGCCTTGCATCAGACGTACGGCGCCGCACGGCCGCATGCTCACGAGGAATGCGTCGCCCTCTTTGGCAGTGATCGTGTCCCGGAGGGCGAGGCATTCCATGCCGTTGCCCCTGATTGCGAGTCTTCTTGCTTATTGGCAGATGCCTCAATCCGTAAGAGGATCCCCGGAATGCCTCCCCCCTACGCACAGGCAGTCCGGGGAACAGACGCACCCTTTATCGCGTGGGAGGCAGAAAGGAACGAAAGATGCTCAAGATCACCGATGTCGAGCGGATCGTCGTGCGCGTGCCGTTCACGCCGCGCTGCCAGGAATGGAACGCGCGCGAGGTCTGGCAGTGGCAGATCAGCGAGGTCATCCGCCTGGCGACGGACGTGCCGGACCTGGTCGGTTATGGCGAGACGATCCTGCACTATACGTGGGGGCGCGTGCCCGACGAGGCGGTCGAACGGGTCAAGGGACATAACCCGGCCGAGCTCCTGGGCGACGACACGCTGGGCGCAGGACTGCAGATGGCGCTCTATGACCTGACAGGCAAGGCGCTCGGCGTGCCGGCCCATCACCTGTTCAACCTGCCCCGCGTGCGCCAATGGTGTCCCATCTCGTGGTGGAATATCGACATGCCACCCGAGGCGTTTGCCGCAGAGGCGGCCGAGGCCGTGTCGCGCGGCTATACCTCGCACAAGATCAAGGCCCGCCCGTGGTGGGACGTCGAGGAGCAGGTCGAGGCGATCGGCGCGGTGACGCCGCCCCACTACCATCTCGACCTGGATTGG
>Ga0307425_1001372_pt1 | contig 14662 bp, 14 predicted proteins | sample SalMarWE160330MG_FD_202152 | JGI IMG/M metagenome (GOLD analysis project Ga0307425, IMG submission 202152) | Salt marsh sediment microbial communities from the Plum Island Ecosystem LTER, Massachusetts, United States - WE1603-30 | ecosystem: Environmental > Aquatic > Marine > Intertidal zone >... | reverse complement strand
GAGATGCTACCAGCGGGCGACCTGATCAAGCTAGGGTCGCCCGTTTTTCTTTGCCAGCGCTGCCTTCAGTGCGTTCCATCCTCTAACGAGCGGTACGAGGCGCCCGTTTCGGATGCGTGCCCTGCGGTCGACGAGATGGCGCAGCAATAGGCCAAACAACAAGAATATGAAGAGCCCGAGTCCGAGAGCGACGCGGAAATCCAGATGCAGACTAAGTTGTAGCGGGATTGCAAACAGCGCATACCCGCCCATGGCGACGATAAGCATCTGTGTGATATGGCGATATACAAGCGCACGCACCTTCTCCTTCGGCAACGAGGTAAGCGGCTCGATTGCGAGTGCGAGCTCCCAAGAGACGAGCGCAAGCACGACCACGGCTCCTCCTACATAGGCCGATGTCCCATACAGGACATTGATTGCTGCAAGTAACGTTTCCATGATGAGGAGAAACGACAGCAGCCCCGCGAAAGCGTTGCTCCACAGAATGATCGCCCATGCCGCGGCGAGAGCAACCGCCGCTCCACCTAAGGGTATAGATCCGAGGGAGAACCCGCTTTCGGCAAGGATAGCGCAGGTAATGGCGGCACATACAAGCGCGGCTGTCCTCATGCCGACCTCCTTCCCCGTCGTGATGATGACCAACCAAAGGAAGCGGATAGAGGCTTCGTCACGTCCCACAACACGACCTGTATCCCGATCCTTGCCAACGTATCCAACAGTAACCGGCGCCTCAGTGTGAGCACGCGCAGAGCGAGATCGCGATCCGCTCCCGATGGAACATCTTCCAGCTGATACGCGAGCAAGTCGGGGACGACGATCATGATACGATACCCGCGGGCACGCAGTACACCGATCACCTCGATGTCCCTCATGTTGGGAATCGAGCTTACCATCACAAGCTGTGAACGGGGGGGAAAGAGACGCGTCGGCACGGAACGGAGATCGTCGAATACTTCCTTGTCTGCAGGCTCTGCTCGTGCGAGGGAATCGAGGATGCGAGCAAGCTGTATCTTGCCGTAGTTGGGGAATGCCCAGTTGAGATAGTCCCCGTAGATGAGAAGTCCGACGCAATTTCCTTGGCCGATGAAGTGTTTGCTTACGCTTGCAGCGGCGCGAACGGCGTGGGTGAAGGTGTCCTCTTTGCCTACGCGCGGGTTCGCGCCTGCGCGAGCGTCGAGGAATACTGTAACATCGGCGATTCTCTCTTGTTCGTACTCGTTCACGATCAACTCGCCGGTGCGGGCATACGCGCGCCAGTTGATCCGGCGAATATCGTCTCCGGTGGTGTAGGCGTGGCATCCAAAGAAATCAATGCCACTACCCCCTTGGTTTGCGCGCACGATTCCGGCATAGGCGCGCGTCTGCTGCGGTCGAATCTCGACATCGGAGATTGGCTCGGCGACTGGAACGACGAGAAAGTTCGTTTCACGTCTGAAGAATTGAACCTGAGGGGCCAAGAGTGATCGACGCCACGATGTAGCATCGACCCCAGGGAGGCTGTACTCGCCGCGCTGCGCTGTGAGCCGATAGGAGAGTGTTACGCAATCGTTCGTCTTTAGGTACACGAGAGTGGACGCTTCTCCACCGGCTATCGCAGCTCCTTTCGGTATGCGATCTGAAACACAGACATTACGGACAGATGCCCCACGATTTATGACAGAGAGTGTGACGTCGATCGTTTCTCCTTCGACAATCCGTTCGGAACTGAGAGAACGATCGATCTCCAACTTGAGCCCGCGGCGATCGAGTGACTTGAACAACATCAGCCCGGCGTAAGCAAGGAACGGCAGCGACATGGCGAGGACGCGGCCGTCACGTATGAGCACGCCCACAAGCGCCATTGCGATTGCGATGCCGATGGTGATGTTCAGCCGCCTGAGAGTGGACACGTCAATCGACCTTGGGAACAGGTACCAGCCGTAGGATCTTCTGCACGACGTCGGCGGGTGCAATCCGTTTCGACCACAGCTCCGGACTGAGAATCATGCGATGGGCCAATGCCGGTACAGCGAACATCTTGACGTCGTCGGGGAGAACGTAGTCACGTCCTTCCAGTGCAGCCTGGGCGCGCGCAAGTTTCAGCAATGCGAGCGAACCGCGCGGACTCGCGCCGACATACACGTTGCTATCGGAGCGGGTCTTGCTAATGATAGAGACGATATATTCCTCTATGTCGGGGTCGACGAATACCTCTTCCACAGCTGTCTTCATCCGTTGCAGCACGGCAGCATCGATGATAGGAACAAGATCGATATCGTCAGTCTTACGCGCGCGCCGCCGCCGCAGTATCTCAACCTCTCCTTCTCTATCCGGGTAACCGACCGAAAGGCGAATCATGAAACGGTCGAGTTGTGCTTCGGGAAGAGGAAACGTTCCTTCGTATTCGATCGGGTTCTGCGTCGCGATGACGATGAATGGTGTGGGAAGGCGGTGCGTGTCACCATCGATCGTGACCTGCGCCTCTTGCATCGCTTCGAGCAACGCCGACTGTGTCTTCGGCGTCGCTCGATTGATTTCGTCCGCCAGCACGACATTGGCGAACACCGGTCCGACGGTGAGGGTGAATTCCTCCTTCTCGCGGTCGAAGACGTGTGAACCGGTGATGTCGCTCGGTAACAGATCTGGCGTGAACTGAATCCTTTTGAAATCGAGGCCGAGTACTTGTGCGAAACTGCGGGCTATCATCGTCTTTGCCAGTCCGGGATAGTCTTCGAACAGGATGTGCGCACCGGCAAGGATTCCGACCATGACCTGTTTCAGTACGTCTTCCTTTCCGACGATTGCCTTTGCAACCTCATCGACGATTGCGTGACTGCGCGCGCCTACTTCCGTAAGTTCCATCTAGACCCCCTGATAGTAGCGTTCGAGAAATGAGACTGTCTTGTGCAGCAACATTGAGAAGTCCCTTCCTCTTCTTAGTCCGTGGTACTGGCGTCTGTACGAGAAGAAATCGGCAATTGCCCCGTCACTACACCAGTCGAATGACTCGAACCTTGTTCTTGCTTCCTTGAGAGATATCCCTTCTCTCTTTGCGATCATCCGGATCGCGAGTCGGGAAAGTTCAACCGCCATCCGCCTGCGTGCAAATGGGCGCCGATGAGTATGACCGATTATCGTTGCGAGCCGATCTAGTTCGCTTACAGGCTCAGTTGCGGCGCGGATGCGCCCTTGGTATTCCTTCCTTCGCGACGGAAACGCTCCTGCAAACGACCTCGCAAGCAAGAAGCCTCCAAGGAGGACAAACGTTCCCCACAGCACGGCCTGCGATATACGATGGAGGTACCAGCGGAACAAATAGAATGAGGAAATGAATGGCTCGGCCACGGCGGCACGAAACGCATCTCGCAGTGGGAACGCGAACGCGAGTGAAAGACCGATCGCTATCAGCACTCCGCCTGCAATTAGCAATATGGCCGTCTTCCGATTCACAGTCTCTCCTCGTCGGTGGCGTACGTAAGCTGGATTGACTGAAGGCAAGCAAGGGCCTCATTAACGAATCCCGAGCCGCTTCGTCCGCCGTACCTGACAGCCTCGAAGATCGCGGTGAGACGGTCGACATGTTCATCCTTCATGCCACGAAGGCGTAGGTGTGACGCGAATTCACGTGGCGTGAAATAAGAGAAGTTGGGAAGGCGCTCGGCCCGGCTCATGATTGTACTCATTTCCTGGTAACACCTCAGGATGGCGGCACGCGGATCGTCGCCGTCTAGTATCCGTCTTATTGCCTGTCCTGCTTGTTTGCCGAGTTTGTCGAGGATCGTCTCTTCTGTCACGCGGCGTTTGCGCATCGCTGGATACACGTTGAGATAGAACAGCAACGCGAGTCCGGCGACGATAATGGAGGAAACCGCCGCGATCAGGATAACAAACCAATTAGAGGCAGAAGCAGGCGGGATCTCGGGCCGCGGTTCGTCACTCGAGACTGACGAGCTGGGTCCGCCTGAGCTGGCGGCAAGAGATGAGTTGCCTCTGTCGGGGATCTTGATATGAGAAATCACGAATGTGCCCAACAGTAGCAGCACGAGTATCAATGCCAGCTGCTTACGAAACCGACGCGATATGATAAGGTTTAACAGAATGACCGCAGCTCCTAGAACGAACAGTGCCTGAATGAGGCGGACAATTGCGTTCGCTCCGAAGACCGATTCATCAGGCTCGAGTTCGGTGGCTCGGTTTCGCAAAGCGGCGAATGGATTGGGGAGGCGCTTGCCGGGCAGGGGCTGGAAGCTGTTTATGCCGCCGATGAGGACGAAGAGGCCCGCAAACAAGGCAACGAGCACCACGACGAGAAACAAACGTTGTCGGTTCAATCTGCTTGTCTCCAAGTACGCTCAGTGCTGCATCTGCGGATCATATGCTGCAAGCAGCGAAGCCGCCGGACACGACAGGCGGAGATGAAAGGCACGCGATCAATCCGTGCGCGCCAAGCCTAGATCCTCTAGTTGCGCCGCATCGACGGGCATCGGTGCATCGGTCAACAGGCACGTCCCAGTCGTCGTTTTTGGGAAGGCAATGACGTCCCGCAACGAGTCCTCTCCGGCGATCAGCATCACTAGGCGGTCCAGACCAAGCGCAAACCCTCCGTGCGGCGGAGCTCCGTACTCGAGAGCTCGCAGGAAGAAGCCGAACCGGTCCTCGGCCTCGTGTGCCGAAATCCCGAGGAGATTGAAGATCCTCTCTTGCAGTGCGCGCGAGTGGATCCTTATGCTTCCACTCCCCATCTCGACGCCGTTTAGGACCAGATCGTAGGCGTTCGACAATACAGCCAGCGGGGACTCCTCGATCTTCGCCAGGTCTTCGTCCCGCGGCGATGTGAACGGGTGATGCTCACTCGCAAGTCGTCCGTGTTCGTCGAGTCCGAACAGGGGAAAGTCGGTCACCCACAGGAAGTTCCATCCGTCTTTCGCAAGCTCATTCTGCCCTGCAATTGTCAGCCGCAATTCACCCAACGCCTTCTCGATTCCTTCTCCCGCGAGTATGAGAACGAGGTCGCCGGCCTCTGCTCCGAGTTCCCTCGTTATCCGCCTCATGATCTCATCTGGGATGAATTTCGCGAGTGGTGACGAGATGTTCTCCTTCACCTTGATGAAGGAAAGCCCCTTAGCTCCAGCGCGCACGGCGATCTCTTGGAGTCCATCGATCTGCGAGCGCGAGTAGTCAGCGCACCCCTTGGCGACGATTCCAGCCACCTTGCCTCCGTTGGAAACAGCGTCGGCAAAGACGTTGAACCCGCTGTCTCTCGCAGTGGCGGATATGTCGTGGATTTCCATGCCGAATCTGAGGTCCGGCTTGTCCGAACCGTAGCGAGCAAGCGCCTGCGCGTGCGTCAGACGGGGAAACGGAATCGGCAGGTCGATCGACAGCGTTTTGCGGAAGACCTCGCGCAACGTTCCCTCAAGAAGCGTGAAGATTTCGTCTTTGCCGTGCGGAAACGAGACTTCGAGGTCGAGCTGGGTGAACTCGGGTTGGCGGTCGGCGCGTAGGTCTTCGTCTCGGAAACACTTGACAAGCTGGAAGTAGCGATCTATTCCTCCGATCATGAACAGCTGCTTGAACAGCTGCGGCGACTGCGGCAAGGCGAAGAACGATCCAGGGAAGAAGCGGCTGGGGACGAGGAAGTCGCGCGCGCCTTCCGGTGTGGACTTGGTAAGAACGGGAGTTTCGATCTCCAGAAAGCTGTGGTCGGAGAAGTAGTTTCTTACGCTGTGAAACACCCGGTGCCGCAGCGTCAGATTGCGCTGCATCCGTTCTCGGCGCAGGTCGACGTAGCGATAACGAAGTCGTGTCTCTTCGGTCGTGTCGGAGCCGTTACCTTCAACGAGAAAGGGCGGCGTGTGAGAGCGGTTGAGAATCTCCACCTCGTCTATCCGCACTTCGATCTCGCCGGTTGCCATCTCTGGATTCACGTTCCCTTCACTGCGGGCGTAGACTGTTCCCGTAGCGGCGATGACATCCTCGCGGTTGAGCGTATGCCCGGCGGCAAGCTGTGGATCGTCACCGGGAAACAGGAGCTGGATCACGCCCGAGCTATCGCGCAGATCAACGAACGTGAGGCTACCCAAATCGCGGCGGCGCTTCACCCAGCCACATAGGGTCACTCGTCGGTCGATGTCTTTTGCTGACAGATGCGCGCAGTAATCACTTCTGTTCATGAAACGCTCCTTCGCTAGGTCGAGTATGAGGGAGATTATATGGACTCTTTCGCCGGGAGCAAAGGCATTGCCCGTAGGTTTGTATATACATCTCAGGTTATCTATACTCAGAGCGGAGGAGAAATGGACAGACGCAAGGTGCAAATAACCGGCGGAGGAACATTCTTCGTCACCCTCCCAAAAGAATGGGCAACGGGAGTCGGGATTCATCAGGGATCGGAAGTCACGGTGGTCGAGAACACAACCGGCAGCCTTCTCCTAGTTCCGCACGACCTGAAGAGTGAGAATCGCGTCTCGCTATCTCTGGAAGGCAAGGACGCCGTATGGATAGAACGGGCGATTATATCTTGCTATATCACTGGATTTGATGTGATTGAGGTCGATGGTGCGCGTATCTCTCCCGGACAGCGGCGAGCGGTGCGACAGGTGGCGCAGTCGCTTGTTGGATTGGAGATCATGGACGAAGCGCAGGATCGCATCGTACTGCATTGTCTCGTAAGCATGCGCGATTTCGCGGCGGAGGCGACCTTGCGAAGAATATTCGCTATCACGCAGGCGATGTTGCGTGATGCGGTGAGCGCGTTTGTCTCTCTGGATATCGATCTGGCGAATGACGTTATCGAGCGTGATACCGAAGCTGATCGACTTACTCGTGTCATGTCACGCGAGTTGGGACTGCTGCTGCGTGACTTGCTCTTGGAGAAAGAGATCGGCATGAGCCGTATCCTGTTCCATGAATATCACGGTGCTGCGAAGATCCTCGAACGGATCGGGGACCATTCTGTCAAGATTTCGCGGGCTGTCGCCGGCATCAGCGGCCAGCTTTCCGACGAAACGATCACGAACATAACCACGCTTGCCGCGGATGCCGAGGCGATCGCCTCGCGCAGCGTCGAGGCATTCCTGAACTCTGACCTCACCGAGGCCAACAATGCACTCACCGAACGTGACCGTACTCCCAAATGGGAGGAACAGGTGCGGGTGGCAAAGGGCGGGAAAAACGCACCGGGGCTTGCGACCATTTTTGATAGCTTGCTTCGCATCCGCGATTATGCGTTCAATATCGCCGAGGCGGCGCTGAATATGGGGGTTCCTCATCTGTAAACGGATGACGCGATCGAAAAAGGAGCTAGCCGTCAGTCCTGCGGATCGATTCCCTTAAAAAACTTCCGCTTCAGCAGGCCGTGCCAATCGGTGAAATCGCCTTGCTCGTTGTCCTGAGTGATGTGCATCTTGACCATGTTCAGCTGAGCTGACAGGTTGTCGAAGTAGTAGATGGCGATTGCCTCGGCGGTCTTGGGAAGAACGGCTGCGCCGAATTCCAGTGCTCCGTGGTGTGAGATGATGATGTGCTCCAGAAGCACCGGAATGCGGGGATCACTCCACTCGATCTTTCTCGCTGCATCGCGAACCATATCACGCCCGATGACGAGGTGACCACTTAGTTGACCGTCGCTGCTGTAGCGGGGCGCGATTGGGTTCTCAAGCTCTATTATTTTGCCTATATCATGCAGGATCGCCCCTGCAGTGGCCATCCCCTGATCGAGGATTGAATCCTCGGCGTGGCGATGCACGCCGACGGTAACCTCCAGCGTGTGCTCAAGCAATCCGCTCAAGTAGGCATGATGGTACTGAACTGCGGCTGGGAATGTGCGGAACGCTTCGGCGTTCTCGTTTACAACGTCCGCCACCAACTGCCGGAGCTGCTCGGGAGTAATGGTCCCTATGAGAGTCTGCAGTTGGGTCCACATCTCCTCGGGGTCGCGTTCGCTTGTCGGGACAAGAAGCCCGGGGTCGAACCCTGCTACCTTTCCCGTTTCTTTCTCGTACGTCTCCAATCGCCTGATCGTCTCAACAATGATTTGCAACGCGTTGCGGTAGGTTTCCACCCGGCCTTCGACGAAGACGAAATCTCCCTCATCAAACTGCGTCATGAACCGCTGTGTCGCATTGGCCCAGGCGCGTGCAGGGATCATCCCAGATCTATCGGCAAGGACGATCTCCAGATATGGATCACCTGCACGTGTGGCTCGCTGGGTCTTCTGCCTAACCAGGAAGCACTGGCTGATCCGTTGACCGGTGTGTATGTCCTGAACGAGCACATGCGTCAAGGGATAAGGGATCTCGCCTTGTAGGTAGTGAGAGAATTTCTCAGGACACATTGGCCCTCCACAAAGAAGACAGATAAGCGGTATGTGTGCCGCGGGCAGTCAAGTACTGACAAACGATAGAACCGACCGCGAAAGCGGTTGACGATCGCGGCCATTTCGTTCCGACTATTTGCTTCTGGATGTCTGAAGATTCGGAGGGGTCACAAGCGGGAAGTTGTCTTGATCCCCCTGGCTGCGGATCACATATGGAGAGTCCCAGATACCATTTCCATCTGCATCTATTGCCTTCCAATCCGACCAGTAGTTGCCTTCGCCGTCCTTGTCCCATTGGTTGACATCAACACTGTGGGCGTTGTGGTAGTTGTCGATGAAGGCGTTGTGGTAGACGAGGTTCCCTTGCGCGCCCAGATCGAGATAGACCCCCATGTGGTTCGACGATATCTCGTTTCTGATTATCTCATTAGTATTAGATGCGTCGAACCAGATTCCGGTGTCGTTCTTGGAGACGACGTTCTGGAATATCTGATTGTCGTGTGCGAAGTAGAGATGGACGCCGTCGGTATTATTTGCAATCTTGCATTCCCGGATCATATTCGCTGATGCGAAGTTGAGCGTGACCCCAATCCAATTTCCCGAGAGTGTGCAGTAGGCAATCGTTGCGTTCTCTACATAGCTCAACAGGATAGCGGACTGTGACGCGCCGCTCACCTGAACATTGCGAATGACGACGTATCTATCAGTGCGATGGATGCTGATTCCGTACTTGTGATATCCGGCGTCGATCTTCCATCCCTCAATGATGTATGGATCATCGCTTGTCCCCGATCCTGATACAACGCCATTGTCGGATGTGAACTCGTAATTACTCCCGATGACGATCGGATGGTGATCGACCAACGTGCCGTCGGACGCCAGCGCCACACTGCCAACAAGAAGTACAAATACAACGGTGACACCTAGGAGTGCACCTCTTCGCATTCCTCATCACCCCTTTATCGATCTGGATGCGGTAAACCATCATACCAGGTTTCATGCCTGATGTGAAGGTTGCGACATCTTGCTTGTGGGAAGAGCGCTAGCTCTTGTGGCGACGATCTTGAAGTGTGAACTCGTCAGCACATCAGAAGCGGCGACGGATCGATTGCCATAACGTGACCGGCACGCTGCGCCGGCGAAAGATGAATACAAGCAATCCGCCTGCGAGGAATCCGCCGATGTGGGCAAAGAACGCCACTCCACCGCCGGCGGCGGCGGTCGTCGCGCCGCTTACGACTTGAAACAGGAACCAAACGCCGAGAAGGAAGACGGCGGGGATCGCTATCAATCGCACGAAGAAGAAGATGGGGATGAGTGTAAGGACGCGAGAGTATGGAAAGAGCATGAAGTACGCTGCGAGGACGCCGGCAATCGCGCCCGATGCGCCGATCTGCGGAATAGGGCTGTGGGAAGAAATTGCCGTCTGCGCTGCTGTTGCGATAAGTCCGCATAGGAGATAGAAAACGAGAAACCTTCCATGACCCATTGCGTCTTCTACATTATCGCCGAATATCCAGAGGTAAAGCATGTTTCCGAGGAGATGCAGAAGGCCACCATGTATAAACATCGAACTAAAAAGCGTTATCAACAATGGAAGGGCAATCGTCGGCGGCAGATCCTTTCCCGACAGAAACTCTCCTGGAATGAATCCGTATGCGAATACGAATGTGTCCCGCGGTGATATTCGTACAAAGGAAACCGGCCTCGACATGTCGGCGAAATTCATCCCGTAATCGTGCCACGAGGAGACGTCAAGCGTCAGCGTCTCACGCGAGCTGTGCGTGAGTTGATACGAGAACAGAAGCAGGTTAATAATGATCAACGCGACAGTAATCACAGGGAAGGTTCTGCTCTGTCTATAGTCGCGAAGTGGGATCATGGCGTGATCATAGCCACGAGAGAGATGCCTTTACAAGCGTTGATGCGCAGAGCGTAATCTGTACAATGACGACGACACGCACAAGGAGGATCTATGGAGCTTCTGAAACAACTGAGCGAGGCGGCCGGAATCCCCGGACATGAAGAGCAAATTCGTGAGATCATTACGAAAGCGCTTGAAGGGCATGTGGATACGATTGACACTGATTCACTTGGCAATCTGATCGCCCATCGCAACGGAGACGGGCCGGTGGTGATGATTGCCGCGCATATGGATGAGATCGGATTCATCGTGAGCTATGTCGAGAAAGAAACGGGCTTCCTGCGGATTCATCCTTTGGGAGGTTTCGATGTCAAGACTCTGATTGCGCAACGTGTGATTGTACATGCCGATACGCAGGAGTTGATTGGCTGCATCGGCAGCAAGCCGATCCACATCATGACCGAAGAGGAGCGGAAGAAACTCCCCGAGTTGAAAGACCTGTTCGTGGATCTCGGTCTTCCCGAAAAGCGCGTGCGAGAACTGGTATCAGTGGGCGATATGGTCACCATGCGACAGGATTTTCTTGCTGGAGAGACATGCGTGTCCGGAAAGGCGCTCGATGACCGCGCCGGCGTTTACATTGGAATTGAGGCGATCAAGCGTGCGAAGAAGACCATGTGTGATCTGTACTTCGTTGGGACCACTCAAGAAGAGGTGGGACTGCGCGGGGCACAGGTAGCAGGGTTTGCCGTCAATCCCGAGATTGCAATTGCGCTCGACACGACACTAGCGGTGGATATGCCCGGGGTCTCAGGCGCGCAGCAGATAACGAAGCTGGGAGACGGAGTGGCGATCAAACTCGCCGATAGCGCATCGATCTCACACTCCGGATTGGTGCGAACGATGAAGAACCTCGCCAAGGAAAGGAATATCCCGTTCCAGATGGAGGTACTACCGCGCGGCGGTACCGACGCTGGTGCGATGCAGCGGGCGCAGTCGGGCTCAGCAGCAATTACGCTTTCACTTCCATCTCGCTATGTTCATTCCATTGTTGAGATGTCACACAAGGATGACCTTGAATCGGCGATCTCGCTTCTTGCCGCATTCCTAGAGACCGCAGGCGAAGCCGATCTTAGTACGGGCTAGACGATGTCAAAGACACTGTTTCGCAACTTTGATCTGGTGGCGACAATGGACGACGAGCGCCGCGAGATCCGCGGTGGCAGCGTTCTCGTTGAAGGGAATGTGATCAAGCGCGTGCTCGAAGACGCAGCCGACATCGACGCGGATCGTGTGATCGACGGACACGGGAAGGTACTACTTCCCGGATTTGTGAACACTCACCACCACTTGTATCAGACGTTGTTTCGCAACGTCCCGGGGGCGGCCGATAGTGAATTGTTCGATTGGCTCGTATTTCTCTATGAGCGGTGGGAGCAACTCGATCCCGAAGCGGTAAGGGTCAGTGCCGCCATTGGCTGCAGTGAACTGCTTTTGTCGGGAGCAACGACGACGACGGATCATTTCTATCTCTTCCCGCATGGCTATCCGTCGATCTTCGACGCGGAGGTCGAAGGCGGGATTATGAGCGGCATCCGTTTTCATCCGTGTCGAGGATCGATGTCTCTGTCACGCAAAGACGGTGGCCTCCCTCCCGACAGCGTCGTTCAGACCGAGGACGAGATCCTGTCTGACTGCCAGCGAGCGATCGAGCGATATCACGATGCTAAACCGTTCGCGATGCTGCGGGTGGCGCTTGCCCCATGTTCTCCGTTTTCCGTGACCGCCGATTTGATGCGGCGGTCGCTCGACCTCGCACGCGAGCATAACGTCCTTCTCCATACGCACCTTGCCGAGACACGGGATGAGGAGGAATTCTGTGTCGAGAAGTTCGGAGCACGGCCCGTTGACTACATGGAGGATCTTGGCTGGCTTCGACAAGACGTGTGGTTTGCCCATCTCGTTCATCTGAGTACCGCCGACAAAGGCAAGCTTGCCGCCGCAGGCTGCGGAATGGCACATTGCCCGAGTTCCAACATGACCCTAGGGTCGGGAATAGCGCCGGTGGCCGAGCTGAAAGACACGGCGATGAAAATCGGAATCGGGGTCGACGGATCGGCAAGCAATGACACGTCGAACATGGTTCGTGAAGTCAGGCAAACGATGCTCCTACAACGGGTACGGTATGGGGCGGGCGCACTTTCGGCGAGAGATGCGCTGTATCTTGCGACCATGGGAGGAGCGCGCGTGCTGGGGCGCGATGATGAGATTGGCTCGATCGAAGTGGGAAAGGCCGCAGACTTGATTGCATTCGACACGACCGGGATTGAGTTTGCCGGTGCTCTATCAGATCCACTTGCGGCGATTGTCCATTGTGGCACCGATCGAGTCGATACTGGCATGGTAAACGGCGTGGTCCGCGTCTGCGACGGCCGACTCGTGGATGAATCGTTGTACAGGCTGGTCCCTCGCCACAACGAGATTTCGCTCTCGCTCATACACGGCCGATGAAAGTGACTGTGGAGATCTCCTTCTCGTTTAGGGAAGAGCTTTCGGAGCATCCCGTGACACTCATATTGGAAGACGGGTCGGATGTCGCCGCGGGGCTGCACGCGCTCGTGAAACGCTTTCCCGAGATTCTCCCGCGCATATTCACGGATGACGGAGACATCCGTGCCTTCATCAACGTGCTGCAGAACGGAGCGAACGTCAGATTCAAGAAGGGTTTTCACACAGAGCTACAGGATGGCGATCGTCTGAGCGTTCTCCCGCCTGTCGGAGGGGGCTAGTAGTAAAAAGGGGAGCGGGGCTCGCTTTGCGGGCCCCGCTGTGCAGTCGTAGGGGGCTGCTCTTCAAGGAGGTGTTGGCAGGTTCGTCTGCTGTAACCTGATTGGATATTACGGTCCCGTTGTGTGGTTTGTGTGAACAGACTGCGTCTTTTGTGTGCAGCAATAAGACGACATTGTGGCTCCGCGGGCGCGATAGCCGCTCCGGATTAGGCTGGTTTCTTTCTTGCTTTGTCTTGAATCCGGCGAACAAAGCGGTCTGTGTCGACTATGAACCGTTCGTGCGTTGCGGCGGCAATCTGTTCAATTGCATCCGCAGCATCGACTTCGAATCGAAGGCGGCGGTTATCGATTTCCACAAGTGTTGCGCACACGGTGACCTTCATGCCAATCGGGGTTGCTGCTTTGTGCTGCAGACAGATTTCGGTTCCCACTGTCTGCTTCCCTTTTTCAATTGAAGGATCGACCAATTTGCGGCAGCACTCCTCGCAAAAGCCGACAAGAACGGGCGTTGCCAGCACATCAGCCAGACCGCTTCCGAAACTGCTTGCCAGATGTTCCTTCTCCACGATCCACGTCATTTCATGTCGTGAGCCGATTGTCATCATAGATTCCCCTTTTCAGAGCTGTGATTTGCGGCAGAGAGTAGTCTGCGGTAATAGTGGGATCAAGCGGTGCCGTCGATGGCTATCTCGAGGATATCGCGCAGGATCGTCGCCGCCGACGGGAGCGGCGTCTCCTCTTTGATAATCGCGGTGATCGTTCCGAAGATATCGGTATGGTAGACGATTCCCATCTCCTTGTGCCCCAGCCTCCCCAATGGATGGTCGACAGGGAGCCCGATCGGCGCCACCTTCAATGCGAAGGTGGCATCCGTGCGCCGTGCGGTCGCCAATAGGCGCATGCGGCGACCGTCTCTCGTCTGGGAGCGCACTTCGCTCGGCGAGATGCCCACGATTCCAGTGCGATCTACGTCTTTCAGTTCCGCCGGCATATCAAGGACCGCGTTTGCCAGAATAATGAGCTTGGCTGCAGCATCCCATCCTTCAAGATCCCAGGCCGAATCGGCTTCCAGCACGCCCTCATTGCAGGCGGAGACGAGGGCTTCTTCCCATGAAACACCGGCTGCGATGAGATCGAGGATGTAGCCTGTGACGAGATTCGGCACGGTCTCAATTGCGTCAATCGTCGCCCCGCGTAAGTCTCTCGCTCCGATGGAGAGAGCAGGGAGACCACCAGCGACCGTTCCATCGAAGCGAATCGAGACCCCGTGTCTGTCCGCGAGTTGTACGAGTTCTCGATAGGCAAGGACTATCGGTCCCTTGTTGGGAGTAACGACGTGCATCCTGCGCATGAGTGCGGCACGAATACACGAGAGCGCCGGCTCGCCTCCTTGAGCGATATTGACCGGTGTCGCCTCGCACACGACGTCGGCGTCGACTGTACGCACGAGTTGGAGTGCAGAAAGATCCCAGTTCCCGACGTGCGGATACTCCGCTACCGTACCTGTCTCAGCTTTGACTTTCAGCACTGTCGAGAGATCAAGGCCGTTGGTGTCGTGTGCCGCCCCGCGCGAATCGGCGACACCGACCAGCGTGAGTGAAATCCCGTACCGATTGTTCAGAATGGCCGCCTTGTCGCGGATGAGTTCAATGAATCGACGGCCGAGGTTTCCCATACCGATAAGAACAATTCGCATGTTGCGTGGGGGCATCT
>Ga0307425_1001371_pt1 | contig 14666 bp, 12 predicted proteins | sample SalMarWE160330MG_FD_202152 | JGI IMG/M metagenome (GOLD analysis project Ga0307425, IMG submission 202152) | Salt marsh sediment microbial communities from the Plum Island Ecosystem LTER, Massachusetts, United States - WE1603-30 | ecosystem: Environmental > Aquatic > Marine > Intertidal zone >... | reverse complement strand
AAGGGTTAAACAGAGGAGTCTCTTTTGCGCTTTTGTTTTACCAAGGCGGACAGAATATTAAAACGCTCCGAATTTCTTAAATTGACTATTTTGGGAAAGAAAAAACAAAACAGGGATTTTATTGCTATATTCTCCCCAGGTCGATGTCAAAGAACCCGCCTTGGTGTCACTGTGACGAGAAAAGTAGGACATGCCCCTACAAGAAACAGGATTAAAAGATTTTCTCGCGAATATTTTCGGCTAAACAGGCACATTATTACAGGTCATTGGGATATCAATATTATCGCTAAAACAAAGGCCGCTGATCTATCATCGGAGCAGGCCTTTCTATCCCTAAAAGACGTTTTTGAAAAAATTTCCAGGAGTTTTGAGCATTAATAGAATATTTACAATACCGGCTCTGATTTTCATAAGAGCCTATCAATTCATATTGTCTCCAATTCTGGCTCCTGCATGCCGTTTTTATCCAACCTGTTCTGAGTATGCCTATCAGTCTGTTTTGCGTTATGGACTTCTTAAGGGATCTTTCCTTGCTTTAAAAAGAATTATAAGGTGTCATCCCTTTCATCCGGGAGGAATCGATCCTGTCCCATAACACCTTGTAAATGATACCATTTGGAGACAGGTTTGAAAAAAAGGATGCCGATTCAGAAGGGAAATATATTTACCCGCCCTTGCACAATCCTGCATAGATTTTGCTCCACTGAACCCGCAAATACCGATAGTTCAATTTTTTTAAAAAAAGTTTTATGTATCGTACTGAATTTTGGAGAGGATAAAAGATAATGGAACACGTGCGATTATTTATTGCAATAGGACTGTCGCTGCTTGTTTTTATTGTTTGGAATGTTTTATTTGTTGATAAAGAAAAGGGAAAACTTCCCCAACAAACGATTCAAGCGGAACAACAGTCAAATAAAACGTCAGGGATTACAGAAAAGCAAAAGACACCAAAAGAAGCCCCCCCCTTAAAAACCCAAGCACCTTTAAAAGAAAGTGTTTCAGAGCCGATTAAACCTTCTCGAATAATTACCGTAAATTTGCCCTTGTATACAGCAAAGATTTCAGAAAAAGGAGCGGTATTCAAAAGCGTTGTCCTAAAAAAATATCGAGAAACCATTGATCCCAATTCCCCTTTTTATGAAATGATAAATCCTGATTTGTCCCAAGGAACCGTACGGATTGGGTTTGCCGGGAATAGTTTTCAAGGAATCGAGGATGCAATTTTTTCAGTTAATCTTGAGAAGGATTCTGTAGATATCAAAAATAAAGCCAAAGAGATATCTTTTTCATGGACATCTCCCAAGGGGGTTATCGTTGAAAAGACATATTTATTTTCGCCTGAAACCTATGTGATTTCCCTTAACGTTATCATAAAAAATAGTTCCGATCAGACCATTAAAGACAATCTGACATTATCTTTATTAGAAAAAGCTCCGGAAAGCGTAAGCAGATATGGCTTTGAAGGACCGAGCGCCCTGATAAATAATAAACTAGAACAAATCAAAATCAAGAAGATAAAAAAGCAAGACATGTATCCGGGAAAATTAAAATGGATTGCGGTTCAGGATCGGTATTTCATATCTGCGATCATGCCTGACGAGGCCGTGGATGCCAGTATGCATCTTAGCATTAATGACGATAAAATCCTAAAGAATACCTATATTCAACCGGAGCAGGTGATTCAGCCTGAAGATCAGCATGTTTTTAAATACAAACTGTTTTTTGGGCCAAAAAGCATGACAGTTTTAAAATCCGTGGATTATGACCTGATCAAAGCCGTCCATTTCGGTATGTTTGACGTACTTGCCAAACCATGTGTCTGGATAATGAACTTTATATATGATTATATCCCCAACTATGGTGTTGCTATTATCATTTTGACGATACTTAGCAAAATCCTTCTGTGGCCCCTGGGAAATAAAAGCTATAAATCAATGGCTGCAATGAAAAAAATTCAACCGTTGATGGCGGAAATTAAAGAGAAATATAAAGACGACAAGAAAAAAATGAATGAAGAAATGATGGGATTGTATAAAACGTATAAGGTCAATCCCCTGGGCGGATGTCTTCCAATGGTGGTGCAGATCCCCGTTTTTTTTGCGCTTTATAGAATGTTATATGAAGCCATAGAATTAAGACATGCGCCGTTTTTCGGGTGGATCACTGATCTGTCAGCACCGGATCGTCTTTTTCGGTTCGATTTTTCCGTACCTTTTATGCAACCGCCATACGGCATACCTGTTTTAACCATCATTATGGGAGTGACCATGTTTATTCAGCAAAAAATGTCGCCACCAGCAGGGGATCCGACTCAGGCCAAAATGATGATGATGATGCCGATTGTTTTTACGGTAATTTTTATCAATTTTTCTTCGGGGCTCGTTCTGTACTGGCTTGTAAACAATATCATTTCCGTGGCTCAACAGTATTATATCACGAAGAAAAACGCATAATAACGGAGGTTTAACAATGTCGCCCAGCTTGGATTTTGAGGACAAAAATGTTGAAATGGCAGTAAAAAAAGCCTGTGAAGAATTAAACATTCCCAAGGAAAAACTCAAGCATGATGTTATTTCCTATGGATCAACGGGAATTTTTGGATTGGTGGGCACCAAAAAAGCGCGTATTCGTGTTATTCTACCAAAAACATCTCAGAAATTTAAAATTAAAGAATCGAATACAAAAACACAGAAGAACGGGGCTTTGGATCAAAACATAAAAAATACAGATTTTCAAAAGGATGTCGAAATTGATGATATAGAACTTTCCCCTTCAGAGGAAGATCCAAAAGAAATTGGCAGACAAGCCTTGCAACGCATTATTGATTTAATTACCACAGACGCGAAAATCTCGATAGAAGAGAAATTTAATCGAATTTATTTCCATGTAAAGGGTGGAAACTCTGCCGTTCTCATCGGCAAACGAGGACAAACCCTTGAAGCAATGCAATATATCGTTGAAAAAATTGTTAATAAGAAAAGAAAAGAGCGTGTAGGAATTCAGGTGGATGTTGAAGGGTATCTGGAAAAACGGCGCATTAGCTTGGAAAAAACGGCGTTTAGACTCGCTGAGAAAGTAAAAAGCACTGGAAAACCGGCGACAATCGGCCAAATGAATTCTCACGATCGACGGATCGTACATATTGCCTTAAAAGATGACAACAAGGTAAGAACCCAGAGTATAGGGGAAGGAATTTTGAGGAAACTCGTCATATTTCCAAAGAAAAATTCATCCCACAAGAAAAACCATTAACTCAGGTTTGATCGTTTCGTAAAAAGTCAATTTATACACCTGGATGTGACTGAAAAGCATTTGAAATAGCAGGCAGTAATTTATTTTGCCCTGAAAAACCTGGTCCTTCCCCGCATGGCGGGATCTAAGATAGGCCAAGCCTATCCCGCATTGCGGGGGATTCTTTACATGAGTAAAATACGTCATTGGCGAATTATTGAACGGTGCCAAAATACAAAGTGACCAACATATTATAAAAAATGGAATACGATACTATCGCCGCCATTGCAACGCCCACAGGTAGCGGCGGTATCGGGATTATTAAAATCTCCGGTAAAAACGCTTTTTTAATAGCTGAAGCAATTTTTCAAAAATCTCACGCGTTGACGGATGAAGACCGCCCGGAGGATGACGCCCTCTCTTTCCCTTTAAAATCCCACCGCCTTTATCACGGGCATATTGTGAATCCAGACACAGGAAAGGTGCTGGATGAAGTTCTTCTATCGGCCATGAAAGCCCCCGGGACATATACCAGGGAAGATGTTATCGAAATAAACACCCATTCCGGCTATATTGTAATGGCTTCGGTTTTAGGTTTGGTATTACAAAAAGGTGCCAGGTTGGCCGATCCCGGTGAATTCACAAAAAGAGCGTATCTTAATGGCCGTATTGATCTCACCCAGGCTGAAGCGGTTATTGATATTATTAATTCCAGAACCGAAAAGTCGCTCGAAATCGCCACTTCACAGATTAAAGGGCGTTTGAAAAACCGAATCGAGTCCATGCGACATTCACTGATTGACCTTTTAACACAAGTCGAGGCTGCTATAGATTTTCCGGAAGATGTCGGGGATGTTATCGATGTGGGAACCGTTAGCAAAATTTTGGAAAAGGAAGTCATCGGTGAGTTATCAGGCCTTGTCGCGCAATATGAAAATGCACATTTTTTAAGAGACGGCCTTAAAATGATTGTGGTCGGCAGGCCCAATGTGGGCAAATCGAGCCTTATGAACCGGTTGATAAAAGATGATCGTGTCATTGTTACCTCCATTCCCGGAACGACGAGAGATTTAATTGAAGAAACATTGAATATTCGTGGTATACCCGTTATTCTTGCAGATAGTGCCGGTCTTCACGAGACAAAAGATCCGGTTGAAGTGATCGGTATTGAAAAGACCAAAAAATATATATACGATTCAGATTTAGTACTTTTTATGATCGATGCAAGTGATCTGTTCACAAATGAGGATCAAAAAATATATCAGGCAATCTATGACAAACGAATGATACTGGTGATAAATAAGATCGACTTGGTAAATGATGACTTTGAACCTGAAATTCCCGAAGCGTGGAGTAACATACCATGCGCCAAGATTTCCGCTTTGTATGGAAATGGATTGAGCTCGCTCAAGGATTTAATCGCAAAACTTGCAATTGGAGACCACCACATTGAAATTCAAAATACAATCATTCCCAATTTGAGACATAAAAACGCCCTTGAGAAGAGTATGGAACTTGTAGTTTCTGCGAACGAAGAAATAAGGAAAGGAACTTCGTTCGAGTTGATTGCCATCGATATTAAAGAAGCATTAGAAAAACTGGGTGAAATAATCGGCGTTGTTGCCAAAGAGGATGTCATCGATCAGATTTTTAACCAATTCTGTATTGGGAAATAATGTTTCACGTGAAACATTATTTTGGTTGTCGTGATTGTTGCTTTGTAATATAAAAATTTAATCATACCTGAAGCTCTTTCTTGTTGGGCCGTCTTGTCCCGTCGTAGCTCGAAGAGCGAAGTCGGAAGCTGGAAACGAAGACCAATGAAACCGGTGTGTTTCAAAGAACTAAACGAATTCATACAACATTTAAAATTTTAGGAGTTAAACAATGAAAATAGACGTTGCTTCATGTTTTGAGAAATATAAAGCACTTTCAGAGAAAGCCGATGAAATGTTTGCAAAAGTACAAAAAGAGTTTTCAGAATGCATCACCTGTAAAATTAAATGTGCAGACTGCTGTCATGCATTATTCGATCTGACATTGATCGAAGCGATGTATATCAATCATCGGTTTAATGAAATGTTTGAAGGCAAAAAGAAAGAGGCGATTATTGAAAAATCGAACCGTGCGGATCGAAAAACTTACATGATCAAAAGAAAAGCATTCAAGGACAAAGAAGCTGGAAAGAACGAAGTTGAAATACTTATGGAAATTGCCGCTGAACGCGTCAGATGCCCACTTCTTAACGAAGATGACATATGCGATCTTTACGAATATCGACCCATCACCTGCCGACTTTATGGAATGCCGACATCTACAGGGGGCATCGGGCATACCTGCGGGAAGTCGGCTTTTATTGAAGGTAAACCGTATCCGACGGCCAACCTGGATGTTATTCAGAAAAGGCTTTACGAAATTTCTGCTGAATTGGTAGCACAAATCAAAACCCGGTATGTTAAGATGGCAGATATACTTGTTCCGTTATCCATGGCGATTCTCACCGATTATAATGAAGACTACCTTGGGGTGGCGGATGAAAATAACACCCCAAAAAAGCAAGGAAAAGAAAATGACAACGATATCCCCAAAAGAAGAGGAAAAACGAAAAAAGGCCATTTTCGATAGTATGTCTCCCAGACGACAGAAACACATATTAAAGAAAGGATATGAAAAATGGGAGCCTTTCCAGGAACCCAAAGATCCTATAGATATCAGAAAAGATAAAACTAAGCGAACAACACAAATGCTGGTCCGGGAATTTTTACAAACGAGAAGTTTTGAAGCATACAGCAATGCTTACGGCGGCGGCGTGTTTGAAATTTGCCTTGGAATTGTCAACGGTGATGACAGGTATAAGGGGATGTTCGACTTTTCCGTCTGGTACCATGAATTATTGAAACAGGAGGGGTATGAGTAACCATTATCCCTAACGTTTTAAACAGGCTTTATTAAAACGCGTTAAGAAAAATGGCGTTTTCGTCAAAGAACAATCATAAAACTCCACAAGATACCCGCACAGATTGCAGATCCGATAACACCGGAAGAATTGCAGGCCATGGCATGCATGAGGAGGAAATTTTCAGGATCTTCAGACTGACCCACCAGATGAACTTCTCGGGCTGAACCGGGAACAGCGGATACGCCGGCTGCGCCCAGCAATGGATTGATCTTCTCTTTAAGAAATAAGTTCATAATTTTGCCAAAAATAACGCCGGAGGCGGTTGCGATGCTAAAGGCAACGGCACCCAATAAGAAAATACCCACAGATTTTGGCGTTAGAAACACATCGCCTTGGGTGCTGGCACCCACCGTTAAGCCCAATAGTATTGTCGCTGTATCGATGATTGCCGTACGGGCGGTCTGAGCCAGACGTTCTGTGACGCCGCATTCTTTTAACAAATTACCAAAAAAGAACGTTCCAAGAAGCGGTATGGAAGCCGGTGCAAGGAAACAGCACAAGATAACAGCGATGCCGGGGAAGATGATACGTTCTTTCTGGGACACTTCCCGGAGTTCGGGCATTCGAATAAGTCGCTCCTTGCGGCTGGTCAGAAGCCTCATGATGGGTGGTTGTATAACGGGGATCAATGCCATATAGGAATAGGCAGCAATGGCGATGGGCCCGATGAGATGGGGGGCCAGTTTGGCGGTGAGAAAGATGGATGTTGGTCCGTCGGCGCCGCCGATAATGGCAATGGATGCGGCTTCCTTGGGCAAAAACCCGAGGCCAAGAGCACCCAGCAGGGTAAAAAATATTCCCATTTGAGCGGCCGCCCCCAAAAGCATGAGACTCGGCCGTGCCAGTAAAGAAGAAAAGTCGGTCATTGCCCCGAGGCCCAGAAAAACGATAGAAGGATAGAGACCCGTGGTCACGCCGAAATACAAATAGTGCAGCACACTGTTGCTTTCATATATACCAAGTCCAAACCCTTTGAAAAAAGGAACATTCCCCACCAAAATACCAAAGCCGATGGGAACAAGAAGAAGCGGCTCGTATTTTTTTGCGGTTCCAAGATATAAAAATACAGTGCCGACCACGATCATGATAACATTGCGATAGTCTGCCAGATAGTACCCGGTATTAGATAAAAATTGAAATAGCAGATCCATGCATTAACCTTTATTCGTTTTCGTTAACTGTATTTTCATTAGGTGGCTCCCAGCTGAACACGCCATCACCGTAAGGGATTAATATTTTTGCATCACGAAAGGCTGTAAGCGTTATGTGTGGGTGTGGAAAATCGTTTTCTATGGCGATTTTATAAAGATCGGAAAGATAAAATGTTTCTCCGATTTTTTTAATCAAAGGTTGATACAGACAGGCGATTTCATCAAGTTCCGTGGGAAATGTTGTTGGTAAAGCCAATTCCGGTTGTTCTTCAGGTTCATCGTTTTCCTGTATTTTGTTGTTGCTTCGGAAACTGGCATATTTAGTTTCAAAAAACAGCAGTATCCTGTGAATTTGGGAAATTGCGGTGGACAGAACAACCAGTCCGGAAAAGACGATCAAAGCACCGGCAATGGCCATTGCCCAGCCGTTATGAGTCGATATTGCATGGAAACCGTACAAGTGATATCTCCATAGTTCTAAAAAAAATGTGTTAAACTAATTCACAGAGTCAAAAGGTGTGCACTGCTTCTAATGCGTTACTATCTGCATGAAAGAAAAACTATTTTTTTTCGATCATACATGTTGAAAAATGTCAACACTAAAGCGCTGTAGACTAATCGTTGCTTAAACCAGAAAAAGAATTAAAGTTTCTATCAAAATTACCGATGAAAATTTATTAGTGCTTACATATTTTCAGTATAAATTTAAATTCTCCGCTGTTTGTCAAAGCAAAACGAAAACCCCGCTTACCGGTCTCGGAACTTTGTAAAAATCCAGATCCTTCAGGGTTAAAGCAGAACGCAAATTTGGCTATGGCAAAAGGCTTACGAGAGTTTCATGAAATCGTAACACAATATTATTAGGACAGAAAATTATTATGAAATCTTATGATAATAAAGGGAGGGTTTTAGCGATAGTTTTGTCTGTTTTTGTGTTGATCGCTATATGTGTCGCAGCTTTTTTTCATCATAATGAAAACATAAATTTTAAAAAAATGTCCATGTTAAGCCAAAAAAAAGATAAAAATGAATCAAACTATATAAAATGCAAACTTTTTTCAAATATTGGTACCCAGGATTATTTGATGATGGAAATGTCCATTCCTTATGAGAATAAAACACAATATTCGGAGTTGAATCAAAAATTAGACAGAATAAAAAGTGACATGTTGACGGACATTGATCAAAAGGAAATGAACAAATGGGTTAAGGAAAGAGATTATGCTGCAATAAAAGGCGAACTGTTAAAAGTGATTAATAAACATACCAAAAAACCAATTAAAAATATCTATTTCGATTCATTTCTTTATCAATAAAATCGTGTAACGATTTTATGAAATTTCCGCTCCGCTGAAAGCGGGACGGGACCTAATAAGCGAAAGGCTTGTCCGTCTCAAGAGGGTTTACCCGCCTTGGGTGGGCCAAAACTCCTATCTATGTACCAAAAGCTGAATTTGCGACAAACTGGATGTTCGTTGCGCTCCAAGGAGCGCGGGGAATTCAAATTTATGATCCGGAACCCGGAGGTCTTTTATCATATCACGGGTTCCGGACGATATGGCTATTTTTTCATCTGTTGGTTGAAGATCGCTTCTGCTTTACTGGCCATATCTTCAGCCTTTTGTGCCGAAGCAGCAGCAGCGTCCGCTGCACTTTCAGCACGCACGGCAGCTGCATCAGCCTGTTTGGCTTGATGAGAGGAATCTTGAGCTAATGCTTTGGCGTCCTTGGCATCTTGACTGGCCTGTTGAACCTGTTGTTCCAGTTTATTCATTTGATCGGTGGTTGCACAGCTCATCAGTGAAAAAGCCAGGGCGAGTGATAATACAAGACCCATCACCATACACACGTTTTTTCGTATATCCATTGAATTGCCTCCTCCTATTAAAATTATAAAATCGGATGTCATCAAGGGTTTGATGTCTTAACGGCGAGCGTATCATCACCTCCCTTCTTAAGAAAACCCACACGAACCGGAAGCCCGTTTTGTTTTTCAAGCGCATATTTGACCAATGAAACCGAAACACTGCTCAAAATATCCAGCTCATGCAATCGACGCAAGGTCTGCGCTTGCATATCGGGAATTCTGCTGTAAATATCCGGATGAACCTCTATGAATATCTTTTTATCCAGAACGCCTATTTTTACAGGTTCATAAACGATTTCAACTGGCGTGTTGACATATACTTTTTTAAAAAGCAACGCAATATCTTCCGGATACAAACGGACACATCCGTGACTGACCAGTCTTCCGATACCCCAGGGAGAATTTGTGCCGTGAATACCGTATCCGGCAAGCGATAGGCCGAGCCAGTATTTTCCTAAGGGATTGTTGGGCCCGGGAGGAATCGTGACGACGCCGTATTTGGCTCTCAGGGATTCCGGGATCAACCATGTGGGGTCGACCTTACGATAAATGACGTGACCCACGGCCACGGGGGTTTCCCATCCCACATCTCCAATTCCCACCGGATATGTGGTTACCAACCCGGTTTTTGGAATAAAATGATAGAGTCTCATTTCCGGCAGATTGATAACCAGTCCGAACAATTTGGTAGACGGCAACACCCACTGGGTCGGAATGACCAAATTTCGTCCGGACCTGGGCATCCATGGGTCTATCTTTGGGTAAAGGAGCGAAAGCTCATTATATCCCAAGCCGAAATTGCGTACAATGTCCAAAAGGGTCTCTTTGGGTAAGACTATGTGGTGTTGCACGGTTCCCACCACAGAGTTGTTGTTACTATAGCTGAAACCACCGGCCATTGCTTTTGGGGTGCTGATGATAAAGAAGATGCTCAGTATAAAACAGCCAATTTGTTTAATATGGATGGTTTTGATCATTGGCGTTGTGACTTTTGGCGTGTAAAATGCGTGTATACATCCTTTTAACAAAAATGCTCAGCCGGATATGAGTGCATGTTATGCTTAATTCCCACTATCACAAGTGAAAAAGAAAGGCAAATGCTCAATAAGTTCTTAACCGGTTCTTTACTCAGACAAATTTTGTTCAGATGGTGTTAAGTGCCCATGAGCGAATTCCCACCGCTTATCGAGAAAATAAAGGATCGGAACGGTCATCCTTGAGAAAAAGAGGGAAGCAACTTCTCCTGCCATAAGGGATATGGCAAGGCCCTGAAAAATGGGATCGAACAGAATGACCGACGCACCAACCACCACAGCTGCGGCGGTCAACATCATGGGCCGAAACCGTACAGCGCCGGCGTCAATGACTGCAAGATTCAGCGGCATTCCTTCTTTGAGGCGCAATTCTATAAAATCGACCAGGATGATGGAGTTTCTCACAACAATTCCGGCACCGGCGATAAATCCGATCATGGAAGTTGCAGTAAAAAAAGCGCCAAGGGCCCAATGCGCAGGAAGGATGCCGATGAGAGAAAAAGGAATGGCGGCCATAATGACCAGTGGTGTGCTAAACGATTGAAACCACCCCACCACCAGCACAAATATCAGCACCAGAACAACGGCAAATGCAATCCCAAGATCCCGGAATACTTCGTAAGTGATATGCCATTCACCGTCCCATTTCATTTCATATTTTCGGTCGCTGGAAGGAATACCGGCGGTATGTTGAGTAATATGGTATCCTTCAGGTAGTTGGATGGCATCGATCTTTTTTTTCATTTCCAAAATGGCATATACGGGGCTTTCCTTAACACCGGCCACATCCCCGATAACATAAACCACCGGCATGAGATTTTTATGATAAATACTCTGATCTACAGGAATTTTAATGACGTTGATCAGCGTAGAAAGGGGAACCAGGCTACCGTCGGCTGAAGCAAGTTTAAGTATTTTAAGACGGTGAATTCCGGCACGGGCGGATAGCGGAAGTCGCATCAGTATGGGCACATCCTCTTTTTCCCTGGGTTGATGAAGCAGTCCTGCCTGTTGTCCTTTGAGTGCCATCTCGAGGGTACGGTTAATCCGGGCCACACTGATCCCGTGAAGAGCGGCTTTTTCTCTGTCAACCTCAATCTTATAGCGGGGTTGGGTTTCTTCCATGTACCAGTCCACATCGACCACCCCGGGGGTTTCTTTAAAAATATTCATGATATCGGCAGCGATCTGTTTTTGGCGATGGTAATTCGGGCCGTAAATTTCAGCCACCAAAGTGGATAAAACCGGCGGACCGGGCGGGACTTCAGCCACCTTAACCCTTGCATGGTAACGGTCGGCTATGGATTTTAGCGCCGGACGGACGCGTTTGGCGATATCATGACTCTGACTTTTTCGATGTCCTTTCTCTGCCAGATTCACTTGAATGTCCGCTTGGTGAGGACCTCTTCGCAGATAATAATGACGCACGAGGCCGTTAAAGTTAAACGGCGCCGAGGTGCCCACATAGAGCTGATAATCGGTGACTTCATTAACGGTTTTGAGATAATCTCCCATTTCCATAACAGCGGCTGATGTTTCTTCCAATGTGGCGCTCTCCGGCATGTCGAGAATAACCTGAAATTCACTTTTATTGTCAAACGGAAGCATTTTGAGCCGAACCCATCCGACACCCACCATAGCGCATGAAATCAAAAGAAGAACAATGACACTGATCAAAAAAACCCATCGCCAGAATCCATTTTCTATAAGAGGGGTCATTATTTTGCGATAAAGGCGTGTGCTCCAGTCTTCTTCCCCGTGTTCCCCGGCTGTGGCTGTTGGCTTGTGCTTTATCAATCGCATGGAAGCCCATGGAGTAACAATAAAAGCGACAATCAGTGAAAAGATCATCGCGGCGGAAGCTCCCACCGGAATGGGTCTCATGTATGGCCCCATGAGTCCGCCGACAAATGCCATCGGTAAAATGGCGCTGATGACGGTTAATGTCGCTAAAATGGTGGGATTACCGACTTCGTCCACCGCTTCGATGGCCACCTGGAACCTGGAACGGTCTTGATTTTCCGGAAGTCGGAAGTGACGAACGATATTCTCCACGATCACGATGGCGTCATCCACCAGGATGCCGATGGAGAATATCAGTGCAAAAAGGGTAATCCGGTTCAAGGTATACCCGTACAGAAAAAAAACTGCCATGGTCAGAGCGAGCGTTACGGGAATGGCAATGGCAACGACGCCGGATTCACGGTGTCCCAAGACAAACCATATCAAAATGGTAACGGAAACAATGGCGATCATCATGTGAAAGAGCAATTCATTCGATTTTTCTTTGGCGGTGTTCCCATAGTTTCGGGTGACGGTGATATGGATATTGTCGGGGATGACGCTTCCCGTTGCTTTGCGAATGCGTTCAAGGACATTATTGGCCACTGTCACGGCATTGGACCCTTTTCGTTTGGCCACGGTGAGGGTGACGGCAGGGAAAACCCCTTTTGGAGGGGCGTGGGCGGCGGTGTTTTTTTCTACAGCGGCCGGACCGGTACCGAAAAAAACATACTGATTCGGCTCTTCCGGGCCGTCAATGACTTCGGCGATGTCCCGAAGATAAACGGGTTTACCGTTGCGCACCCCAGCCACGATGCTCTTAACATCGTCTATTGTTTTTAAAAAGCCGCCCGTGTGAACCAGGACCTGGCCGTTGACGGAGGGATAGGAGCCGGTTTCAGATTCCTGGTTTGCAGCGGTGACGGACATGGCGACCTGCTCAAGATCAAGATCATATGCTGCCACCCGAACAGGATTAAAACGCACCCGAACCTGTCGCCGTTCGCCACCGATAAGGGTTGTCGTGGAAACATTGTTTTCACGTTTGACAATATTTTCGGCTTCTGCTGCCACACGACGCAATGTGTAATGATCGAAACCTTCCCCCCAGAATGTCAACGTTAGAATTGGAACGTCGTCAATATATCGCGGTTTAATGAGCGGGGGTGTCACCGACCAGGGAATAAGATCATAATTTGCCATGAGCTTTGACTGAAGGCGGACAATGGATTTTTCCTCATCCTGACCCACGTAAAAACGGACCACGGCCATGGACATGCCCGAACTGGATGTTGAATACACATATTCTACGCCCGGAATTTCCCACAACAGTTTTTCCATGGGGCTTGTAACCCGCTCTTCGACTTCTTTAGCGCTGGCGCCGGGCATTTTTACAAAGATGTCGATCATGGGAACGATGATCTGGGGTTCTTCTTCCCTGGGAAGGGCGATGACTGATGCAATGCCCAGCAAGACGGCTGCGATAATAAACAGAGGGGTCAGTTTGGAATTTATAAAAAACTGTGCAATTTTGCCGGCGGCACCTGTTTTTTGCGTCATGAATCAATCTCCACTGTCATGCCGTTGATTAGAGTTGGTGGAGGAGTGGTAACATAGCGATCCCCTTGCTTGAGGCCTGATAAGACTTCTAGGGAATCACCGAATGTTTTGCCGGTTCGAATGAGTCTAAATTTGGCGGTTTGTGTGTCATCCACAATATAAATGCCGGTCAGTTGCCCGGAATGTATAACAGCAGTTGCCGGGATTAACATTAAACCGGCGTTACCGATAGGAATTGAAACCCGAGCGAACATACCGGATCGCAGCGCCTTATCAGCCGGTATTCTGACCTTGACTAAAAATGAACGACTTTTTACATCGGCGGCAGGGAAAATTTCCTGCACGCTTCCTGTAAACGTTTTGTTGCCGAGGGCGGAAACCGCCACGATTACCTCCTGGTTCAAGGCAATGGTTTGGATATACTGTTCGGGCAGCACCAGATCCACGATGTAGTTCCCTGTTGTTTCTATAGTGAGAAGCGGTTTGCCCGGTGTGGCAAGATCTCCCACATCAATCATTTTCGCTCGGATGGTTCCGTCATAGGGTGATACGATAACCGCATCGTTGGCACTTGCAGCCGCCGATGACACACCCGCTTCGGCCTGTTTGACGCGCTGCTTTGCGGCTGCCAGTCCGGCTTGGGCCTGTTGATATCTGGATTGGATCTCATCAAACTCCTGGGCAGTTGCGGATCCATCTTTCATCAGGTTCTGGTATCGTGCGTAGGTGGCGCTCGCAAGTTCTGCGCCTGCGCCGGCCGCAGTTTCTGCGCGTCGGGCTTCCGCAAGCGCGGCTTTTGCTTGACGAAGCATTGCACTCACCTGACGATCATCGATGTTTGCAAGCCGATCCCCCTTTTTGACTCGGTCTCCTTCCCGGACTAAAATCTCTTTTACGGCCCCCATAAGTTTGCTGGAGATCGTGCTGACGGTTTTAGCGCTGACCGTTCCAACGGATTCGTAAATTAACGGTTGACGGATAAGTTTAGCAGAGACCACGGTTGCCTTTACGCGCTCTTTTTTAGACGCCTTAACATTTCCCGGTTCTATTTTTTCCCCGCAACCTGTCAAGAGAAAGAC
>Ga0307425_1001370_pt1 | contig 14667 bp, 14 predicted proteins | sample SalMarWE160330MG_FD_202152 | JGI IMG/M metagenome (GOLD analysis project Ga0307425, IMG submission 202152) | Salt marsh sediment microbial communities from the Plum Island Ecosystem LTER, Massachusetts, United States - WE1603-30 | ecosystem: Environmental > Aquatic > Marine > Intertidal zone >... | reverse complement strand
GTGCTAGATTCATTAGTAGAACATTAAATTTTATTCTTTCTGAAATCGATGATCAGGGAAGTGTATTCAGGAGTTCCATTGATATTTCTTTTATCATTTTTAAATGACCTTAAAACATAACCATTTTCATCATTCGAATAACCAGGATGAAAATTTCTCCCTTCATCCCAATATTCTACTAACACTGGTTTAAATTTTTCTTCCTCAAAGAATTCAGATAACGAATGATATGTAAAAAGATGCTTATGATCATCGGCACCCTCACCTGTTCCACCAGGTTTTACGGTATTTTTATAATTCTTATCCTTATGAAATCCATCCGGAACCGCTATTCTAATATTTACATCATCAGATGAATATTTATAAAAATTCTTTATCATGAGTCCAAGATCTATTTCTGTCAAATGTTCTAACACATGTTCAGCTAATATCTTATTTATCTTTTTCTTTTTGAAATACTTTTTAAAGTGATCTTCGTTTGTGACGTCAAGAGTAGCAATATCTGTAGAAAACCACCCTTTATATTTTGTTGGTCCGGCTCCTACAATTATTTTAATCGCTTTATGAGTTGACAGATAATAATTCCAGTTAAGTTTTTTCCAGATACGTATTAAGGGAATTAATCTTTTGTAAACAAATTGTTTAAACTTTTTGTACATATCAGCTAGATCTTAAAACAATTGTTTTCTTTATAAAAAACAGTAGTACACTTCCTGAAAAATATTCCCGGAGCTATTCCTGAAAAATCCAATTGTTTAAAACCTTTCTTCATTGCGAATTCAACTCCTTCCAAATATTCATTTCTCTCCATGTCATCAAAAATAATTATACCCTGATCAGTCAAATGATTCAAACATTCAACAAAACACTCGTTTCTGAAAAGACTATCAATGATTATTACATCAAATTTTTTATCAGTTTTTGATATGGGTTTTAAATATTCTTCAGCAGTGTTAGATTCTGTAAAGATCAACTCAACATTGCCGGGAATCTTTTTAAGAATTTCCTGATACCATTCCCTGCTGTGTTCAAGTGAGGTAACTTTTGCCACTCTTTCAGAGAAAAAAAATGTTGAATTGCCACTTCCTAATTCCAATACATCCAGATTTTTATTTAACTTCACTTTCAGAAAATCTATTGCAGCATACGTAAACCATGGAAGCGGTTCTAAGTTAATATCAACTGGCCTTCCTGATTTAAAAGAATTTAACCATCCGGTTTCCAGTATATAGCCAAAAGCCCGGAATGAAATCAATTTATAAAATACCTTAGGCTCAAAAAGCAATTTACCGATTGCTTTAACTTTTTCTTTTATTGGTAACGACATTTGTTAAATATTGAAAAAATGTAATTAAAAAAACCGATTTTAACATCATTTTAAATTGCTGGTAAAAATCCTTTTTAAATGAAAGCACAAACGAAAGTAATGTATATGAGATCAGAGTTGCAATAGCTGCTCCAACAATACCATAGCCGGGAATAAGCAGGAAATTTAATAGAACATTTACTATCATTCCGAAAAGATTTCTAATGAATGCAAGCCTGGTAAGATTTTCGTTTATAAGGTACTGGCTGCTTGCAACACCAAGAAAAACTGCTACTCCCGCCCAAATATAGATGGTAAGGACAGGGGCAGAATTTACATACTCCGCTCCATATAGAATTTTGATAATTTGACCGGAAAAAATTGTAACCGGTATTGAAATCCCAATCGCAAGCCAGGCTAACAGATCATAAAGTTTCTGAAGACGGTTATTATAAAATTTCTCACTTACATTTTTTGCATTTACAATGGCAGGAAATATGGCGTTGCAAAGTGTAACGGGAATAAAATACCATGCTTCACATAGTCTTACTGAAGCTGCGTAATAACCAACAGCTTCATCGTTTATCATATTTTTGATCATAATCTGATCAATTCTCATATATATCATCACAACTATTCCTGAAAGCATTAAAGGCCAGGAATCTTTCAACAAGCTCTTTGAAAGATGTTTTGAAAATTTCCAGTTAAATACGCTAAGTTTATTTTTTTTATAAACCAGTAAATAACCAATTGCAAGCACAAAATACTCAAATGAAAAAGCAATTATAAAATATATTAGAGGAGCTTTGATGAGTATTAATACTATTTTAAGTAAAGAAGAACAAATAACCGATGTACTTAAAGCATAGGCATTATACTTTGCTTTAACAATCGCACGGAAAAAATATTCAATTACGGAAAACGATTGAAAGATAAATGATACCGAAGCAATAAGAATTAGAATTGATGTATAAAATTCTTCACCAGTTATAAAAACAGTTGCAGCTATCAGAATAATTGCAATTATCCCACCCAAAAGTCTCAGTGTGAAAATTGTCCCGTTTATCTCTTCTTTTTTATCGGGATACTTAACAATTTCACGTACTGCTATTGCTTCTAATCCCAAAGTGCTGAAGGCAACGAATAACCAGGAAAAACTGATTACATAGCTGTAAAGACCGAAATCTTTAGGACCCAGGTATCTAACAACATAAATTGTAACAACAAAAGAGATAATTATACGGAGGATTCTTTCGAAGAAAAGCCACGACGTATTGGTAAAGTATTTTTTGAAGGACTCTGAAGAAAAGTCGATCTTGGTCTTTATGTTATTTTTCTCTTGCAAGCAAATTTAGTCTTGTTTCGTATCCGGCTTTCGTTTCCGAATGAGAATTATACCAAAAATTAATCCTGCGAACGACAACGAGCTTAATATTAAAGCAAAATATTTTGAAACAACAAACGATTCAGGTAAATATGAAAATTCGATTTGATGTTTTCCTTTTGGCACTACTATTCCCCTGAAGTCATGATTTGTTCTGTAAATTCTTGTTTCATTCCCATCTACATATGCTCTCCATCTATGAGAAGTAAATAAAGGAATATTGAGAATTGGAATTTTATACTCAGTACTTCCGCTATAATAAGTATCCCCGATAAAAAGAAAATTATTCCCGCTTGCATTCACACTGATATTTATACTTTCGTCTTCATAAGAATCAATTTTAACAAAAGCTGTGCTGTCTGGTTTATCCACAGTTAATGAATCATTCTCAATGAAGGCAACATTGAGGGGATCAAACTTGTTGTCTCTAACTGAGTTAAGAATCTGAATTGCAGTACGGGTTTGCACCTGGTTAACAAAATAAGCTCTTGGTAATACATTCATATTTTGATATACAAAATTCTTGTTACCGGAATAAATCAATTTAAATGCGGGTGAGTTTACCGCCCTATCAAATACTAAATATTTTACATTTGCCATTCTCCACAAAGTGGGATTGGCTGGATTTTGATTCAATACATCCATATAATCCTGGAAAGCTCTCGGTTTAATAGCAGAATATCCATATAGATCATAATCCAAAAAATAAAAGTTAAAATTCGAGTTCTGTCTTACTGATCCTAAAGAACGATCTTGCTTCAGGTTCAATATTCTGTAAACAGAATTATCTCCTGTTGACTCAATGGCTTTTATATATTCTGGTTTATCAAATAACTGGTCAATACTGGAATACTCAACATATTTTTCACCCCGCAGGTCTATTCTCATCAAATCAATAATAACTATGACTGCTATAGCAAGAATCATCAAATCTGAACTTAGTTTTGCTTTCACATAGGCATAAATTAATCCGAAAACAGCAGCAGAAAAAAGGAAAGCCAGCCTTGCATCGTTAATAAACATATCTGCCATGTAATCATGTAAAACCTGTAATTGCGATCCACGTTGTCCTGATGAAACTACTCTTTCAATAAACCAGTCTTTTATTGGTGAGGCAAGAAATAAAGTGATTAAAAATAATCCTGAAAAAATTTGAAAAGCTCTTTTTACAATTAATTCTATTTTTTTATCCGGTTCTTTTCTTAATGAAATTATCCTGACCAAACCAAGTCCTGCCATTAAGGGAAAGCTTAAATGTACTAATACAAGTATCATGGAAGGAACCCGAAATTTATCAAACATTGGGAAATAGTTGAACATTAAATCAAATAAAACCGGGAATGTTCTGCCGAAGGAAATTAAAAGTGCAATTATCGATAAAATAGTAAGAAACCGAATAAGCGGATCTTTCCAATTAATAACCATTGAAAAAATTGCAAGAAAGAAAATAACAACACCCATATACCCAACTGCAACGTCTACAAATGGCATTTGTCCGAAATATGTATTAACATCCGCCGGCTGATTTTGCGATAAGGGACCCTGGTAAGTTGAATTTCCAAAACCGTAGTAGGATGGAATCACCATTGTTAAAACTTCGCCCGGTGAGAATGACCAATCGGTTGCATATTTATAAAAGTCCGATTCGGATTGAGTTGTTGGTGCTTTTTGTTTTTCTAAAATACTTTCCGTTCCCCTTGTTGAAAAGGGATTATATTCCCAGATCTGTGTGAAACTGTCAGATACAGTCAGGAAACCTACTATCACTGAGAATATAATTACCGCCGCAGATTTAATTAGCTGCTTTGTTAAGAATTTATCTTTTATTCTTAGCGATCTTATAAAGAAATAAATAAAGTATATAAGTATGGCAAAAAAGATGTAAAAGATAATCTGAACGTGCCAGCCGAGAAACATGATTGACATTATCAGGATAGTTAGTATAACATCTATGAACCTAATCTTCGTTTGAAAATTTACTAGCTGCATAAGCAAAAGAGGAAATGCCCAGATAGCAGTTAGTTTTGAAGTATGTCCTATATAAAGGAATACTACAATCCCAGTACAAAATGATGTAGCTATCCCTATTAAAAAACTAACGGATCTATTGTTGGTTCGCCTGAGCATAAACGTAAAGACTGAAATCGCAAGCAATAATAGATAAAATGTCCATTCAGCCGATTTGGTTGTGTAATTAATTGGAAAAGGTATTTGGAAAACTGAAAGTTTTCTTATTGTATACATAAATAAATAGTTTAGATTAAACCATTTTACACCCACTGCAACTGCATATGCGGGCATACCACAGAAAATATAAGGATTCCATAGTGTATAAACATCTTCCTCTTGGTGTTTTTCTAGATAAGGTACTGCACTATCTTTAGTTATTATATCAGCAGATTGAAAATCCTTACCCCCAAAATAAAGTGGAGAAAAGTAGACAAGAAAAATTACCAATATAAGTAACAGAAAGATTATCGTTTGATATTTTATCGGGATAATCTTGTCAAGTGAGAAAGTATTTAAAAAAGTATCCTTGCTTTGCTTTTCCTGTCGGATATTTTTTTTCGCCTTAGCTGCCATTTGGGTTCCTTTTAAAGTTCTGTGCTTTTCATTTGCTGTTTTTTACTGCAATAAAGTTTATTCCCGTACCAATTTTATTATTTGAGCTATAATCAATATACATCATTATCAAAGTTAATGGTAATGATATTAAGTAATAAAATGGAAGAACGATAAAAAATAATTTCGAAACATTGAGCAATCTGATAGGAAATTTAATTCCAAGCCGCCAGGCTTTATCACCCCAAAAACCATAAGTGTACCTGGACTGATATGTTTTTAATCCCAGCGGATGAAGTTTCGATTCAAGATCTTCTCTTGAATATCCATCTCGTGCATGTTCCCCAATGAAACTTTCGTCGTCATCGTCGTGTACATCACTTCCACCAAAAACCGATGGAGTATTGATTAATAAATATCCACCGTTCTTGAGCGCATTAAAATAATTCTGAAATACTTTGATGTCCTGCTCGATGTGTTCCATTACATCAACACAGACTATTAAATCGAATTTATTCTGATGATCAATTTTCGTTAAGTCTTCTACAGCAAAATCAATGTTTTCAATTTTGCGGGATTTAAAAAACCATTCACTATCTTTTATCCACTCTTCTTTTACATCGACAGAATAAATTGAACATGGTTTAAGCTTCTTTGCCATAAAATAAGAATACTGACCATATCCTGAACCTGCATCATAAATATCGATAGTTTTATCACCGAATAGTTTCCTGAGCTTTTTCAATTCCCTTCTTACATACCAGGAGCGAAGAAACATTAAATCTAAGCTCTTATAGAACAGGATACGAAGCGAGGGAATTTTTTTTATAATTCCGGCAAATATATTCTTTATCGGATCGTAATACATTCGCTGTTTTCTGAGGTTAGGTTTCGATTTTAACTATTAAAGAAGAGAAATCTGTTAACTTTTATCTTTTATTATATAATCCGGATTGCCCGGGGAATTATGAACAAGCATTTCACCCAATAATCCAACGGCAAAAAATTGTACACCAACAATGATGAGTAGCATACCAAGAAACAGCATAGGTCGGTTGCTTAACGGGTGACCTTGTATCCAGAGTACCGATAAAAAACCAAGTACAATTATACCCAAAATCATAGCCATTGCACCAAAAAATCCGAAAAAATGTAAAGGTCTTTTTGTATAACGTGTTGAAAAAATAACTGTTATAAGATCTATAAATCCCTTAAAAAATCTTGAGATACCGAATTTTGTTTTTCCATAACGCCGGGGATGATGTTGCACGGGAATTTCCGTAATTGTAAATCCTTGCCACTTTGCCAATACAGGCATATAGCGATGAAGTTCACCATGAACATAAAGGTTTTCAACAACTTCTTTTCGATAGGCTTTTAATCCACAGTTGAAATCATGAATTTTTATGCCACTGAAAATTTTCGTTACGAAGTTGAAGAATTTTGATGACAGCTTTTTTATAATAGGATCACGTCTTTTCTTCTTCCAGCCGGAACAAAGATCATAGCCTTCATTTAATTTTTTTAAAAGATTGGGAATTTCCTTCGGATCATCCTGCAGATCGGCATCCATTGTAACAACAACATCACCAGTTACATACTGAAATCCAACTTGCAAAGCGGCAGACTTACCGTAGTTTTTACGGAAGCTTACATATTTAAATTTACGATCGGTATTGCAAATATCTTTTACATTTTTCAGGGATAGATCTGTGCTTCCGTCATCGACAAATACTACCTCATACTGCATTCCGATCGGATTCAGCACTTTTTTTATTTCATTTGCCAGAGGATGAACAGATTCTTCTTCGTTGAATAAAGGAATTACTATTGATAGCTTTTTAAAAGAGGTATTGAGCCTTGGGGCATCATTACGATTTCGGTTCCTGTTATAAAATCTTCTTCTATGTCCATAATACCGTCTTCCACCCGATTTCTTGTTCTGACCGCTTCCCTGAGATTTGTTTTTATTTGATCTTGAAGAGTCATTGGTTTCTGTATTTTTATCAACTTTACCCTGATTTTCCAACGATTTTTCCATTAATAATTGTAAAAATCAAAATTAACCTAAACTTTTCTGAATTACAATTTATTCCCTTCATACACCATAATAACCAAATTTAGTTATGATTAATAATTACACAGTTTAATCTTGACAAATTTGTATAGATTAAGTACGTTTGATTGTGAAAATCAATGGAATTACTGAAAATTAAAATAATCAGAAGGTTCAGGGAGAAAAATGAGTAATACTGAAGTAAAGCAAATAGAAGAACTGACGAATAAAGAATACAAGTACGGATTTGTAACTGACATAGAAGCCGATAGTCTTCCTAAAGGATTAAATGAAGATATCGTTCGTCAATTATCTCAGATAAAAGGCGAGCCGGAATTTTTACTGAATTGGAGATTGAAGGCTCTGAGACATTGGCAGAAGATGAAAGAACCAAACTGGGCAAATATAAAATATCCACCTATAGACTACCAGGAAATTTCTTACTATTCGGCACCGAAGAAAAAACCGCAGTTGAAAAGTCTTGATGAAGTCGATCCTGAATTGCTTGAGACGTATGAAAAACTCGGAATTTCTCTGAACGAACAAAAAATGTTAGCAGGCGTTGCAGTTGATGCTGTGTTCGACAGTGTTTCCGTTGCCACAACATTTAAAGCAAAACTGAATGAGATGGGAATTATATTTTGCTCTTTTTCTGAAGCAGTAAAAAATCATCCCGATCTGGTAAAAAAATATCTCGGCAGTGTTGTACCCTATACGGATAATTTCTTTGCAAGTCTTAACTCTGCTGTTTTCAGTGATGGTTCATTCGCTTACATTCCTAAAGGTGTTCGCTGCCCGATGGAACTTTCTACTTACTTCAGAATAAACGCAGCTAATACCGGACAGTTTGAAAGAACATTAATCATTGCTGATGAAGGCTCTTATGTAAGTTACCTTGAAGGATGTACAGCCCCGATGAGAGATGAAAATCAACTTCATGCTGCAGTTGTTGAGTTAGTTGCACTTGATAACGCACAAATAAAATATTCAACAGTTCAAAATTGGTATCCTGGCGATAAAGATGGGAAAGGCGGTATTTATAACTTCGTTACAAAACGTGGTGCATGCCGTGGAGTAAATTCAAAAATCTCATGGACGCAGGTTGAAACCGGTTCAGCAATTACATGGAAATATCCGGGGTGTATTCTCCAGGGAGATAATTCAATCGGTGAATTTTATTCTGTTGCAATAACAAATAATTATCAGCAGGCAGATACGGGTACAAAGATGATTCACTTGGGAAAGAATACGAAGAGTACAATTATCTCGAAAGGAATTTCTGCCGGTCGTGGACAAAACAGTTACCGCGGATTGGTTAAAGTTTCTAAGAAGGCGGATAACGCGAGAAATTTTTCACAGTGTGATTCCCTTTTGATAGGTGACAGATGCGGCGCTCATACATTTCCATATCTTGAGATTAATAGTCCCTCTGCTCAAATAGAACATGAAGCAACTACTTCAAAAATCGGTGAAGATCAGATTTTCTATCTGAACCAGAGAGGAATCGACACAGAGAATGCAATAGGGCTAATTGTAAACGGATATGTTAAAGAAGTACTTGCAGAACTTCCAATGGAATTTGCAGTTGAAGCAACGAAACTTCTAAGTATAAGTCTTGAAGGAAGCGTCGGATAAATTCACAAATAATATCAGTGAGAAAATAAAAAGGATAAATAATGTTAGAAGTTATAAACTTACATGCAAATGTAGAAGGCAATGAAATTCTTAAAGGAATAAATCTTAAAGTTAACGCTGGCGAGATTCATGCAATTATGGGTCCGAATGGTTCCGGTAAAAGTACATTCGCACAGGTGCTTGCAGGAAAAGAAGAATACGAAGTAACTGATGGTGAAGTAATATACGAAGGCAAAAATCTTCTGGATCTATCAGCTGAAGACAGGGCGAGAGAAGGATTGTTCCTTGCCTTTCAATACCCGATAGAAATTCCCGGCGTAAGCAATACTAATCTTCTCAAAACTGCCCTGAACGAGATCAGAAAATACCGCGGCGAAGAAGAACTAGATACAATGGAATTTCTTTCTTTAATAAAAAACAAAATGAAACTTGTTGAGCTTGAAGAATCATTTCTTAAAAGATCTGTGAACGAAGGATTTTCCGGTGGCGAGAAAAAAAGAAATGAAATTTTCCAGATGGCAGTGCTTAATCCTAAACTTGCAATTCTTGATGAAACGGATTCCGGTCTTGATATCGATGCCCTTAAAATAGTTGCTAACGGTGTCAATCAATTAAAAACGAAAAATAATGCAACAATAGTTGTAACGCATTACCAGAGATTACTCAATTATATCATCCCGGATTTTGTTCATGTTCTTCATAAAGGAAAAATTGTAAAATCAGGCGGAAAAGAGTTAGCCTATGAACTTGAAGAAAAAGGTTACGAATGGTTGAAAAACGGATCGGAAGTTTTAGCTGATTAGTTAATGAAATTTGAAATTGAAAACGGAGTAATTAAAATTGGATAAGGTAATAGATTTCAAAGAATGGATGAATCAGAACTTCGATGTCTTTGAAAAAAGTCTAAACGGAGAAAAATCAAACGGATTCCATAAAGTGAGGAAGGAAGCTCTAGTAAGATTCAACAAACTTTCTCTTCCAACACTTAAGGATGAAGACTGGCGTTACACAAACATTTCGCCATTATTTAAATACAACTTCAATGTTGTAACGGAACAGAAAAAAGCATCGGACGAACTTGTAAAAAAATTGTTGTTCGATGAAATGGAAGCACATCATCTTGTATTTGTAAACGGACAATATTCTGCTGAAAACTCAAAGCTGTTCGATCTTCCCAAAGGTGTAATTGTTGGAAACATCCTTGATGCAATGAAAAATAATTCTGAACTGATCAAAAAACATTTTGGCAAATATGCTGTCGATCAAGATCAGGTTTTCACTGCTTTGAGTACGGCTTTCACAAAAGACGGCGCTTTCATTTATGCACCGGATGGAAAGGTTATTGAAAAACCGATTCATATAATATTTGTTACTTCAGCTAACGGTGATAAAATTTTAACTCAACCGAGAAATCTTTTTGTTGCAGGAAAGAACTCCAAGGTTACTATAATAGAACATTATGCAAGTGAAGCAAATGACATCTACTTTACAAATTCAATTACAGAAATAGTGGCTGATGAAAATGCAATTGTCGATCACATAAAGCTACAGGAAGAAAGTACCGAAGCATTTCATATTTCAAGAATGGAAATCGACCAGGAACGAAGCAGTAATTTTTCTTCACACTTAATTTCTAGAGGCGGGAAAATTTCAAGAAATGAATTCAACTCCCGTTTTAATGGCGAAGGCAGCGAGTGTACACTCAACGGATTATTTATACTTGAAGATAACCAGTTATTCGATGCACATACAATGATCGATCACGCAAAACCCCACTGTAACAGCCATGAACATTACAAAGGCATTCTCGATGATAAATCTTTCGGTGTGTTTAACGGAAAGGTAATGGTTAGAGAAAATGCACAAAAAACTAACGCCTTCCAGGAAAATAATAATATTCTTCTGTCGGATCAGGCAATAGTTAATACAAAACCACAGCTTGAAATTTTTGCGGATGATGTTAAGTGTTCTCACGGCGCAACTATCGGTCAGTTGAACGATGAGGCAATGTTCTATCTCAAAGCACGCGGAATAGGCGATGAAGCTGCAAAGGCAATGCTAATTCATGCTTTTGCAATTGATGTTATAACTTCTATCAAATCCGAATATGTTAAAGATTATGTTGAAGATTTTCTCGCAAAGAGGTTCAACCAGGAAAATTAAAAATGACAATCAAAGCACAAACACCAGTAATTACTAACCCTTCACTTTACGATGTTGAAATCATCAGGAAAGATTTCCCGATACTGCAAACTCATGTTCACGGAAAGCCTCTTGTTTATCTTGACAATGCTGCCACATCCCAGAAGCCAATTAGTGTTATCAGGAAAGCACAAGAGTATTATTCAACTATGAATTCTAACATTCACAGAGGTGTTCATGCTTTAAGCGGTGTTTCAACTGAAGCATTTGAAACAGCCAGAATAAAAATTAAAAAATTCATTAATGCTCTCGGCAAAAACGAAATAATTTTTACACGCGGCGCAACAGAATCTATCAATCTTGTTGCACAGACTTTTGGGAGAACTAACTTAAAGGAAGGCGATGAAGTAATCATCTCTGAAATGGAACATCATTCAAATATCGTTCCCTGGCAGATGATTTGCAACGAGAAGAAAGCAAAACTAAAAGTCATCCCGATAAACGATACCGGAGAAATAATTTTTAAAGAATTTGAAAAATTATTATCGGACAAAACAAAAATTGTTTCAGTTGTTTACTGTTCAAATTCTTTAGGCACGGTTAATCCTGTTAGAAAAATTATTAAGGCAGCACATGCTAAAGGCATTCCTGTTCTTTTGGATGCAGCCCAGGCAGTCAATCACATCCCGATAGATGTACAGGAATTAGATTGCGACTTTCTCGCTTTTTCGGGTCATAAAATTTATGGGCCAACAGGCATCGGCGTTTTGTATGGTAAAGTAAATCTTTTAGAATCGATGCCCCCATACCAGGGCGGCGGCGATATGATCTCTAAAGTTACATTTGAGAAAACAACTTATAACGAGCTTCCTCATAAGTTCGAAGCTGGCACACCAAACATAGCCGGCGCAATCGGGTTAGGCGAAGCGATCGATTATGTCTCACGTGTAGGAATCGGGAACATTTCATTGCATGAAAAGGAACTACTCGATTATGCAACTGAAGCAGTTAAAAATGTGCCTGGTTTAAAAATTATCGGCACAGCAAAGGAAAAAGTAAGCGTTCTTTCTTTTGTTTTAGATGATGTTCATCCTCACGACATTGGAACATTCCTCGACTTTGAAGGAGTTGCTATCAGAACTGGGCATCATTGTACACAACCGGTTATGGATCGTTTTAAAATCCCGGCAACATCGAGAGCTTCATTTGCAATGTACAATACAAAGGAAGAAATCGATGTTTTAGTTAATGGATTAAACAAAATTATTAAGGTATTCGGATAATATCCTAAGGCAAACTAAAATGGATCAGGAACTTAGAGAATTATATCAACAGGTAATTTTAGATCATAATAAAAGTCCGCGAAACTTTAAAGTGTTGGAACATATCACACAGGAAGCAGACGGATATAATCCTTTATGCGGCGATAACATCCATATTTATTTAGATGTAGAAAATGGAATAATTAAAGATGTTTCATTTCAGGGTTCCGGTTGTGCGATTTCAAAAGCTTCAGCTTCGCTTATGACTTCCTTACTTAAAGGTAAAACTAAAGACGATGCCGAAAAATTGTTTAATAAATTTCATGACCTGGTTACAGGTAAGCTCGGCGATGACCCCGATGTAGATGAACTTGGTAAGCTTGCGGTTTTTACAGGTGTGCAAGAGTTTCCAGTTCGTGTTAAATGTGCTTCGCTTGCATGGCACACAATGCTTAATGCATTACATAATAAACAGGAAAGAGTAACGACCGAATAATATTAAGACAAAGATAATAAAACTATGGCTGAATTAAATAAACAAGAACTTGAAGAAAAGATCATTCAGACATTAAAAACCTGTTATGATCCGGAAATTCCTGTCGATATTTTCGAGCTTGGATTAATTTATGAAATCGCTATAGACGATGAAGCAAGAGTAAATATTAAGATGACCTTAACATCACCGGCTTGCCCGGTTGCAGGATCTTTACCTCCTGAAGTTGAAATGAAAATTCTTTCGATCCCTGAAGTAAAAGACGCTAAAATAGAAATGGTATGGTCACCACCGTGGGATAAAGATATGATGTCTGATGAAGCAAAGGTAAAATTAGGAATGTACTGAAAAATAAATTTGAAAAAAAACTAAAATAATCATGAATAAAACAAGGAGTAAAAATGTTTAATATTATGTCACGTCCTCCGATGTACGATCAGAATGCTGTACAACCCATGCGTGATGCGCTTATTGCTGTCGGATTTAAGGAACTGATGGCGCCAAAAGATGTTGATGAAGCAATAAATGTTAAGAATAACAAAACCGTTTTGGTCATGATTAATTCAGTTTGCGGTTGCGCTGCAGGAAGTGCAAGACCGGGAATCTCACTTGCTTTACAAAATGATGTGATTCCAGATGAGTTATACACTGGTTTTGCCGGACAGGAAAGAGACGCTGTAGACAGAATCCGCCAACTAATAGGCAACTTTCCACCCTCTTCTCCAAGCATCGCATTATTTGAAAACGGAAAACTGTTGTACTTTATGCCGCGCTACCAGATAGAAGGTAGAAGTGCGGAAGATATTGCCATGGATTGGAAAGGAATATTTAACAAGTATTGTAAAAATACCGGACCTTCTGTTTCACCGGAAAATTTTGAGAAGATTCGATATGCTGTTTCCTGTGGTTCAAAAATTCCTTTATTCAATGAAGAATAGTTTATAAGGTTACTTTAATCATAATCAATTTATAAGAAGATAAAAAATGAAGTTCAGTACGCAGGAAGAATATGGTTTAAGATTACTTTTAAGAATTGCCAAAAGCGATTCCTCGAAAGGCTTGACCATACCTGAAATAAGTGAACAGGAAGGTATCTCCACAGCTAATGCAGGAAAGATTTTAAGAATGCTGAGGCTTGCAGGATTTATTGAAAGTGCACGCGGGCAAATAGGTGGTTACCATTTAACCCGTGTGCCCTCTCAGATTCCAATCAGTGAGGTGCTTACAGCATTGGGAGGTAAGCTTTATGAATCCGGTTTCTGTGATCTTCATTCGGGCGTAGAAAATATTTGTACAAATTCTATAGACTGTTCAATCCGCTCCCTTTGGAAAATGATACAGATTATGCTCGATGGGGTACTCGATAAACTATCGTTGCAAGATCTTCTTGGCAAAGAACAGGAAGTAGGAGCTTATGTTGCAAATCTTACAGAAGCAGTTGAAAACCGGATCACTTCCTGAAAATTCAATTTTCAGATACTCTCACAGATAAATCCCCCTTTAATTTTGTAATTTTACATTATTTAAAAGTAAACCAATCTCTCGCAGCGAGCTACATTTGAAGACCGAAAAGATTACGCTTTATCATACTAAAATGAAACTGGTTTCCCCTTTTGAAACCTCATCTGTAATCGAAACTCATGTCGAACACATAATCATTGAAGTAGAAGCCGAAGGAATAACCGGTTGGGGAGAATGTGTGGCTGGAGCAACACCTTCGTATTCAAACGAAACGGTTAAGACAGCCTGGTATATCCTGGAAGATTTTCTGATTCCTGATCTGCTAAATAAAAAATTTGAGAATATTCAAGATGTAATTAAAAACTG
>Ga0307425_1001368_pt1 | contig 14676 bp, 11 predicted proteins | sample SalMarWE160330MG_FD_202152 | JGI IMG/M metagenome (GOLD analysis project Ga0307425, IMG submission 202152) | Salt marsh sediment microbial communities from the Plum Island Ecosystem LTER, Massachusetts, United States - WE1603-30 | ecosystem: Environmental > Aquatic > Marine > Intertidal zone >... | reverse complement strand
CATCGCGAGACGAAGTAGGCAGAGTCGGCGATGGAACGTCTTGCTCGAGAGGCCAGTAGCTCTAACTGGTAGAGCAGCGGACTCCAAATCCGATGGTTGGGGGTTCGAATCCCTCCTGGCCTGCCACTTTTGGCGGCGAGAGAGGAGCGATCGTAGCGAGCGTGCATGCGAGACGGGACAACCGAGGTGTCGGCCGGGAGACGGCGCGATGTGTGTGATGCCGCTTGTGGCGGTGAGCGCGATGTTCGGGTGGGGACTGCTGATAGCCGTCGTCGTCGTGCTGCTGGTCTTGGCGGTCCGCGGCAACTGGTTTGTGCGGATCAACGCGTTCCTTGCCGACGTGCGTGCCGAGCTCAGGAAGGTCTCGTGGCCGTCGAAGGCCGAGCTCTGGAACGCCACGGGCGTGGTGATCGTTGCGACCGCGTTGATGACGTTGTTCGTCGTGTTTGTCGATTTCGTGTTCGACAAGCTCGTGCGGTTGATTTTCTGAGGGTGGTGGCCCCGATGGCGCTGCAGTGGTACGTGGTCAAAGCGATGAGCGGGCAGGAGCGCAAGGTGAAGTCCAACATCGAGGCGCGCATCCCGGTCGAGGAGCTCGGCGCCTACGTCAAGCGGGTGCTGATCCCGACCGAGAACGTCTCGGAGGTCAAGGGCGGCAAGCGCACGATCACGAGCCGGCTGTTTTTCCCAGGCTACATCTTGGTCGAGATGGACCTGAACGAGCGGACCTACCACTTCGTGCGGCAGACGAACGGCGTGCTCGGCTTCCTTGGTGACCAGGAGCCGATCCCGCTCAAGGAGCACGAGATTGCCGACATCCTCGACCAGATCGAGTCGAAGAAAGAGAAGGTCAAGCCGAAGGTGATGTTCGAGGTGGGCGAGACGGTCAAGGTCACCGAGGGGCCGTTTGTCAACTTCAACGGCGTGATTGACGAGATCAACCCCGACAAGGGCAAGCTCAAGGTGATGGTGTCGATTTTCGGCCGATCGACGCCGCTCGAGCTCGAGTATTGGCAGGTCGAGAGAACGTGATCTGACACATCAACGCATGGACGCCGGTCGCTCGTGCGTTTTTTGAGCTTGCACGCGGCACCCAGGGTGTGAGGAAGCAATGGCAAGAAGGGCAGTCGGTTTGATCAAGCTGCAGATTCCGGCCGGGCAGGCCAGCCCCGCCCCGCCGGTCGGCCCGGCGCTCGGCCAGCACGGGCTCAACATCATGGACTTCTGCAAGCAGTTCAATGCCAAGACCAAGGAGATGCCGGGCGGGTTGATCATCCCGGTCGTCATCACGGTCTATCACAATAAGACGATCAGCTTCGTGCTCAAGTCGCCGCCAGCGGCCGTTCTGCTCAAGAAGGCGGCCGTGATCGCCAAAGGCAGCGGCGAGCCGAACAAGATGAAGGTGGGCACGGTGACGCGCGCGCAGGTCGAGGAGATCGCCAAGGAGAAGATGGAGGACCTGAACGCGCGCGACCTCGACACGGCGTGCCGGATCGTCGAGGGCACCGCGCGCAGCATGGGCATCGAGGTGACGGTATGAAGGCAAGCCGCCGCTACGCGAGCGCGGCGCAGCAGGTCGATCGCTCCAAGGCCTACTCGATCGACGAGGCGGTCGCCTTGCTCCAGACGCTGCCGAAGCCGAAGTTCGACGAGACGGTTGAGGTGGCGATACAGCTAGGCGTCGATCCGCGCAAGTCGGACCAGATGGTGCGCGGCACGGTGGCGCTGCCGCACGGCACGGGCAAGGCGGTGCGCGTGGTGGCCATCTGCCAGGGCGACCAGGCGCGCGAGGCCGAGGAGGCCGGGGCCGACCACGTGGGGTTCACCGACCTGATCGAGAAGATCCGGGGCGGCTGGCTCGAGTTCGACGTGGTGGTGGCCGCGCCCGACACGATGCGCGAGCTCGGCAAGCTCGGCAAGCTGCTCGGCCCGCGCGGGCTGATGCCGAGCCCGAAGACGGGGACGGTGACGGCGCAGGTGGGGCAGGCGGTGCGCGAGGTCAAGGCGGGCAAGATCAAGTTCAAGATCGACAAGAACGCCAACCTGCACATGCCGATCGGCAAGGCATCGTTCGATGCCACGAAGCTCAAGGACAACAGCGTGGCGGCGTTTGCCGCCGTGCTCAAGGCGAAGCCGGCGGCCGCGCGCGGCGACTACCTCAAGAACGCGGTACTGAGCTCGACGATGGGGCCGGGCATCCGCCTTGACCTCAAGGAAGTGGCCGCGCTCGGCAAGTAGGCGCGCGGCGAGGAACACGACACGCACGGAAGGACGACGAGACCGGCGTGAGAGCTGAGAAGCAGTTCGTTATCGATCAGTTGAAGGCCACGATCGCGGCCGCCTCGGCCGTGATCTTCACCGACTACTCGGGCACCAGCGCCGAGCAGATGCGCGTCTTGCGCCAGGCGCTTTACGAGCGGAATGGGCGCTACCTGGTCGTCAAGAACCGCCTGTTCGTGCGGGCGGCCGAAGCTGCCGGGCTCGAGGCCGAGCTGCCGGGCTTCGCCGGCCAGGTGGGGGTCGCGTTCTCCGACGAGGATGCGTCCATCCCGGTGCTCAAGGCGCTCGTGGACTTCCACAAGGAGAAGGAAACGGTCGGCGTGCTTGGCGGGTTTGTCAATCAGCGGTCGTATACGGGCGCCCAGTTGCGCGCGCTCTCGATGCTGCCGCCCAAGCCGGTGATGCGCGCCCAGATGCTCGGCATGCTGCAGACGGGCCTGCGCGGGTTGGTGACGGTGCTGGCGGGCCGCTTGCGCGGCCTGCTGTACGTGATCAACGCCTACATCGACAAGCAAGGCGGGGTGCCTGCGGGCGAAGCGCCTGCGGGCGAGCCCGACTCGCCGGCGCCCGATCAGCAAAGTGAACCACCGGCCGAGGCGAACGCGAGCGACTAGCGCGCCCCGCGCCCGGCTGGTGTCTCGACAATCGTTGGCGATCAACCGAACAGCAAAGCGAGGGAGAACCGGTGGACAAGATTGCACAGGCCGAGGAGCTGGTCGACTCGATGACCGTGTTGGAGTTGTCCGACTTCGTCAAGCGCCTCGAGGAGAAGTGGGGTGTGAGCGCGGCGGCACCGGCGGTGGCCATGATGCCGGGCGCGATGATGGGCGCGGCCGGCGGTGAGGCAGCGGTCGAGGAGGAACAGACGGAGTTCGACGTGATCCTGGCCGCTGTGGGCGACAAGAAGATCCAGGTGATCAAGGTCGTGCGCGAGGTGACGGGCCTCGGGCTCAAGGAGGCCAAGGCCGTTGTGGACGGCGCGCCCGGGCCGGTCAAAGAGAAGGTCTCTAAGGAAGAGGCCGGGACGATCAAGTCGAAACTCGAAGAGGTGGGCGCCACCGTCGAGGTGAAGTGAGCGCGCCGCGCGGTGACATGCAGGCGCCGGCCGAGCTGCTTCCGAGCGGCCGTCAGCTGCTTTCCAGCAGCCCACCATTGAGGAGATGATCGGACGTGAAGACGATTGAGCGCTTGAGCTTCGGCAAACGCGAGGAGCTCGTCGAGCTGCCGGACCTGATCGAGCTGCAGCGTCAGAGCTACGACGATTTCCTGCAGGCGGGTGTGCCGCCGAACGAGCGGCGCAATCAGGGCTTGCAGGCGGTCTTCAACGAGATCTTCCCGATCGCGAGCTACGACGGCAACTGCATCCTCGAGTTCGTCAACTACTCGCTCGGCGTGCCCAAGTACGACCCGATCGAGTGTCAGCGACGGGGGTTGACGTTCTCGGTCTCGCTCAAGGTGACGTTCCGCCTGATCCAGAACGAGGTCGTGCGCGAAGAGATGGTCTACATGGGCACGATCCCGATCATGACCGAGCACGGCACGTTCATCATCAACGGGGCCGAGCGGGTCGTGGTCAGCCAGCTCCATCGCTCGCCGGGCATCTGCTTCGAGACCAAGCAGCACCCGAAGGGCGACACGATCTACTCGTTCCGCGTTATCCCGTACCGCGGCTCGTGGATCGAGTCGGAGTTCGACACGAACCACCTGGTGCACGTCTACATCGATCGGCGCCGTCGTCGGCGCAAGATCCTGGCCACCACGTTCATCAAGGCACTCGGCTACGGCACGAACGAGGAGCTGCTCGAGCTGTTCTTCGAGCCGAGAGAAGTCACCGTCGCTACCAAAGAGGACCGGCTGCTCGACCAGTTTCTGGCGCGCAACATCGTTGGCGTCGAGGACGGGATCGTCTACGGCAAGGCCGGCGACCGCGTGGACAAGAACCTGCTGACGCGGCTCAAGGCGGGCGGCATCAACGAGATCGCCGTCTGCAAGGGGGCCTCCGAGGACCATCCGCTCATCAAGATGATCGAGAAGGACCCGACCGACAGCTACGAGTCGGCGCTCAAGGACATCTACAAGAAGCTGCGGCCCGGCGACCCGACCACGATCCCGAATGCGCGTGCGATGGTCAAGCGGCTCTTCTTCGACCCGAAGCGCTACAACCTCGGTCGAGTGGGCCGCTACAAGATCAACCAGAAGCTCGGCCTCAACGACGGCGCGCCGCCGCCCGAGGGCGACGAGGAGGCGCTGACGCTTCACAAGGAAGACATCGTCTACGCGCTCAAGTACCTGATCGGCCTCCACCTCAGAGAGCCCGGGTATGAGATCGACGACATTGACCATCTGGGCAATCGCCGCGTGCGCTCGGTCGGCGAGCTGCTCGAGAACCAATGCCGCATCGGCCTGGCGCGCATGGAGAAGATCACCAAGGAGCGGATGAACCTGTTCGACATGCAGGCCGAGGCGGTCGCGCCGCACAAGCTGGTCAACCCGAAGGGCCTCAGCGGGGTGATTCGCGACTTCTTCGGGCGGAGCCAGCTCTCGCAGTTCATGGACCAGACGAACCCGGTGGCCGAGCTGACGCACAAGCGGCGCTTGAGCGCGCTCGGCCCCGGCGGGCTGAGCCGGGAGCGCGCCGGGTTCGAGGTGCGCGACGTCCATCCGAGCCACTACGGCCGCATCTGCCCGATCGAGACGCCCGAGGGGCCGAACATCGGGCTCATCTCGTCGCTGTCGACCTACGCCAAGGTCAACGATTACGGCTTCATCGTGACGCCGTATCTGCGAGTCAAGGACAGCAAGGTCACCGATGAGCTGGTCTACCTGGCCGCCGACGAGGAGGAGCGCTATGTGATCGCGCAGGCCAGCGTCGAGGTCGACCGCTACCGGCACATCACCACGAAGCGCGTCTCGGCGCGCCACCACGGCGAGTTCGTCTACGTCAAATCGGACGAGGTGGACTTTGTCGACGTGTCGCCGCGCCAGCTCGTGAGCGTCGTCTCCGGGCTGATCCCGTTCCTCGAGCACGACGACGCGAACCGGGCGCTCATGGGCTCGAACATGCAGCGTCAGGCCGTGCCGCTGCTCATGACCGAGCCGGCACTCGTCGGCACCGGGCTCGAGCGGCGCGCGGCGCTCGACTCGGGCGTGATGATCCAGGCGCCGGTCAATGGGCAGATCAGCTACGTCGATGGCGACATGATCCGGCTCAAGCCGTCGCGCCGCGGCGACAGGCGCGAGCGCGAGTTCAGGTTGCGCAAGTACATGCGATCGAACGCCGGCACGTGCGTTAACCAGCGGCCGATCGTCTCGCTCGGCGACCGGGTCAAGGCGGGCCACGTGCTTGCCGACGGGCCGAGCACCGACCGCGGCGAGCTCGCGCTCGGCCGCAACGTGCTCGTGGCGTTCATGCCGTGGGGCGGCTACAACTTCGAGGACGCGATCCTCGTGAGCGAGCGCATCGTCCGCAACGACATGTACACGTCGATCCACATCGAGGAGTTCGAGGTCGGCGCGCGCGACACGAAGCTCGGCCGCGAGGAGATCACGCGCGACATCCCGAACGTGGGGGAGGAGGCGCTGCGCAATCTCGACGAGGATGGCATCGTGCGCGTCGGCGCCGAGGTGCGGCCCGGCGACATCCTCGCCGGCAAGATCACCCCGAAGAGCGAGACCGAGCTCACGCCCGAGGAGCGCCTGCTGCGGGCGATCTTCGGCGAGAAGGCGGCCGACGTGCGCGACGCCTCGCTCACGGTGCCGAGCGGCACCGAGGGGATCGTGCTCGACGTGCGCGTGTTCTCGCGCAAGGACAGCTTCGAGGCCACCGAGGAGGAGAAGCTCGAAGAGAAGGAGCAGATCGACGAGATCGAGACCGAGTACCGCGAGCGGCTCACCAAGCTCAACAAGGCGTTCCTCGAGCAGCTCGTGGGCCTGCTGCTGGGCGAGAAGCTCGACGTGCAGATCATCGACGTGCAGACCGGCGAGGTCGTCATCCCGCCCGGCAAGAAGATCACCCGGCCGATGCTCCAGACGCTGAGCGAGAAGGACCTCGAGAGCTACTTCATGCCGGACACCGAGATCACGGCCGAGATCAAAGACATGTTCATGGAGCACCGGCAGGAGGTCGAGGAGCTCGAGATGCGCCAGAGCCGCGAGATCGAGAAGGTCAAGCGCGGCGACGAGCTCGACCCCGGTGTGATCAAGCAGGTCAAAGTCTACGTCGCCAGCAAGCGCAAGCTGCAGGTCGGCGACAAGATGGCCGGCCGCCACGGCAACAAGGGCGTGATCGCCAAGATCATGCCTGAAGAGGACATGCCGTTTCTGCCCGATGGCACGTCGGTCGACATCGTGCTCAACCCGCTCGGCGTGCCCTCGCGCATGAACGTCGGCCAGGTGCTCGAGACGCACCTGGGGTGGGCGGCGCAGGAGCTGGGCCTCTACGTGGCGACGCCGGTATTCGACGGGATCAAGGAAGACGAGATCCGCAAGCTCCTCAAGAAAGCCAAGCTGCCCGAGAACGGCAAGGCCAGCCTCCACGACGGGCGCACGGGCGAGCCGTTCGCGCAGGACGTCGTTGTCGGCTACATCTACATGATGAAGCTGAGCCATCTGGTGGCCGACAAGATCCACGCCCGCGCCATCGGCCCGTATTCGCTCGTGACGCAGCAGCCGCTCGGCGGCAAGGCGCAGATGGGCGGCCAGCGCTTCGGCGAGATGGAGGTCTGGGCCCTCGAGGCGTACGGGGCCGCCTACTGCTTGCAGGAGCTGCTGACGGTCAAGAGCGACGACGTGGCCGGGCGCACGCGCATTTATGAGTCGATCGTCAAGGGCGAGCACGTGCTCGAGCCCGGCACGCCCGAGAGCTTCAACGTGCTGATCAAGGAGATGCAAGCGCTGTGTCTCGACGTTCGGGCCGAGCGGGCCTGAGGCCGACGCGCAACCCGAGGTGCCGCGAGCCCGAGGGAAAGGAGATCAAGCGGTGGCAGAGCAGACATTCGACAGTGCTGTTCCGGGCAACATCTTCGACAAGGTGACGATCCGCGTCGCCTCGCCCGAGGTGATCCGCTCGTGGAGCCGCGGCGAGGTCAAGAACCCGGAGACGATCAACTACCGCACGTTCAAGCCCGAGAGCGGGGGGCTGTTCTGCGAACGGATCTTCGGGCCGACCAAGGACTGGGAGTGCAACTGCGGCAAGTACAAGCGGATCAAGTACAAGGGCATCGTGTGCGACCGCTGCGGCGTCGAGGTGACCCAATCGAAGGTCCGGCGCGAGCGGATGGGCCACATCGAGCTCGCCGTGCCGGTCACCCACATCTGGTTCTTCAAGACGATGCCGTCGCGCATCGGCAACCTGCTCGGCATGTCGACGCGCACCCTCGAGCGGGTCATCTACTACGAGGACTACGTGGTGATCGACCCGGGCGAGACCGACCTCGACAAGAAGCAACTGCTGAGCGAGGCCGAGTATCGCGAGAAGGTCGAGGAGCACGGCGCCGAGGCGTTCATCGCCAAGATGGGCGCCGAGGCGGTCAAGGACCTGTTGGTGCTCGAGGACCTCGAGGCTTCCTGCGAGGAGCTGCGCCAGAAGGCGGCCAAGACCAAGTCGAAGCAGGCGAAGATGAAGTTCTCGAAGCGGCTCAAGATCATCGAGAGCTTCCGCCAAAGCGGCAACAAGCCTTCCTGGATGGTGCTCGACTACGTGCCGGTGATCCCGCCGGACCTGAGGCCGCTCGTGCCACTCGACGGCGGGCGGTTCGCCACGAGCGACCTCAACGACCTGTACCGCCGGGTGATCAACCGCAACAACCGGCTCAAGAACATCCTCGAGCTCAAGACGCCCGAGGTGATCGTCCGAAACGAGAAGCGCATGCTCCAGGAAGCAGTCGACGCGCTCTTCGACAACGGCCGGCACGGCCGCCCCGTGATGGGCGCGGGCAACCGGCCGCTCAAGTCGCTCGCCGACTCGCTCAAGGGCAAGCAGGGCCGCTTCCGCCAGAACCTGCTGGGCAAGCGCGTCGACTACTCGGGCCGGTCGGTCATCGTCGTCGGCCCCGAGCTCAAGCTGCACCAGTGCGGGCTGCCCAAGAAGATGGCGCTCGAGCTGTTCGAGCCGTTCATCATCAAGCGGCTCAAGGAGAAGGAGCTGGTCTACACGATTCGCAGCGCCAAGAAGATGATCGAGCGCGAGGCGCCCGAGGTCTGGGACATCCTCGAGGAGGTGACCAAAGGCCACCCGATCATGCTCAACCGCGCGCCGACGCTGCACCGGCTCGGCATCCAGGCGTTTGAGCCGGTGCTCATCGAGGGCCGCGCGATCCGCATCCACCCGTTCGTCTGCACCGCGTTCAATGCCGACTTCGACGGCGACCAGATGGCCGTGCACGTGCCGCTCTCGGCCGAGGCGCAGATGGAAGCGCGCGTGCTGATGCTCGCGCCCAACAACATCCTCTCGCCCGCCAACGGCAAGCCGCTGGCGACGCCGACGCAGGATTGCGCGCTCGGCATCTACTACTTGACCAGAGAGGTGGCGCGGACCGACACGCCCCCGCGCGCGTTCGCCGATCTGGACGAGGCGCTGCGCGCCTATGGCGAGGCGATTATCGGGATCCACGAGCGGATCATCGTGCGCATCGACGGCGAGCGCGTCGAGACGACGGCCGGGCGCGTCATCTTCAACGAGGCGTTGCCCGCCGAGGTCGGGTTCGTCAACCGCGAGCTCAAGAAGAAGGACCTGAGCAGCCTCGTCCTGGAGTTCTATCGCAAGGTCGGGCTCGAGATGACAGTCGATATCCTCGACGCGCTCAAGACGCTCGGTTTCGAGTACGCGACGCAGGCAGGGTTCTCGATCGGCATCGACGACCTGATCATTCCCGACGAGAAGGGCGACCTGATCGGCCAAGCGCGAAAGCAGGTCGACGCGGTTGAGAAGGACTACCGGCTCAACCGGATCACGCACGGCGAGCGCTACAACAAGATCATCGATATTTGGACGCACGCGACCGACACGATCGCGGAGGTGATGTTCCGCAGCCTCAAGTTCAACCGCGGCACGGGCAAGCTCAATCCCGTCTTTGCCATGGTCGACAGCGGCGCCCGGGGCTCGCGGCAGCAGATCCGGCAGATCGCCGGCATGCGCGGCTTGATGGCCAAGCCCTCGGGCGAGATCATCGAGTCGCCCATCACGGCCAACTTCCGCGAGGGGCTGAGCGTGCTCGAGTACTTCATCTCGACGCACGGGGCGCGCAAGGGCCTCGCCGACACCGCGCTCAAGACGGCCGACTCGGGCTACCTGACGCGCCGGCTCGTCGACGTCTCCCAGGACGTGATCGTCACCGAGCACGACTGCGGCACGCTCAACAACATCACGCTGCGGCGCACCGAGGAAGAGGGCGAGGAGATCGTGCCGTTCCACGAGCGGCTCATCGGACGCGTGGCCGCCGAGGACATCCTGAACCCGGCGACCGGCAAACCGATCGTCGAGGCCAACAGCGAGATCAACGAAGCGGCGGTCGAGCAGATTCGCCAGTGCGACACGCGCACCGTGAAGGTGCGCAGCGTGCTCACGTGCGAGACGCGCCGCGGCGTGTGCGCGATGTGCTACGGCCGCAACTTCGCCACGGGCAAGATGGTGGCGCTCGGCGAGTCGGTCGGCATCATCGCGGCGCAGTCGATCGGCGAGCCGGGCACGCAGCTCACCATGCGCACGTTCCACTACGGCGGGATCGCCGGCGGTGCGTTCCGCCATCCGCAGATCGCCGTCCGCAACGACGGGATCCTGCGTCACCACAACGTGCGGAGCGTCGAGAATCCGGACGGCGAGGTGGTCGTGCTCAACAAGAACTCATTCCTGACCGTCGACGACGCGCAGGGACGCGAGCTCGAGACGTATGCGCTCGAGTTGGGCGCCGTGCTCGCGGCCCCTGAGCAGGCGACAGTCAAGAAGGGCCAGATCGTCGCCACGTGGGACCCGTACAACGTGCCGATCCACGCCGAGCAGACCGGTACCGTCGACTTCCACGACATCATTGAAGGCGTCACGATGCAGCGCGAGGTGACCGAGAGCGCCGGCGCGAAGATGACCCACGTGGTGATTACCGAGCACAAGGAAGAGCTTCACCCGCAGATCATCATCCGCGAGAAGCGCGGTGGCGAGGCGCTTGGCTATTATTCGATCCCGGCCGGCGCCCACATTGTGGTCAAGTCCGGCCAACGCACCAAGGCGGGCGAGCTGCTCGCCAAGACGCCGCGCAAGATCAGCAAAGTCAAGGACATCGTCGGCGGCCTGCCGCGCGTGGCCGAGCTGTTTGAGGCCCGCCGGCCGAAGGACGCCGCCGAGATCGCCAAGATCAACGGCGTCGTCGAGTTCCACGAAAGCCAGAAGGGCAAGCTGCGGATCGTCGTGAGCGACGAGAAAACGGGCATGGCCGAGGAGCACTTCATCCCGCTGAGCAAGCATCTGACGGTGGCGCGCGGCGACCACGTCAAGAAAGGCCAGAAGCTGACCGAAGGGCCGATCGTGCCGCAGGAGATCCTCGAGGTGTGCGGGCCGCGCGATCTGCAGGAGTACCTGGTGCGCGAAGTGCAGGAGGTCTACCGGCTCAACGGCGTGGACATCCACAACAAGCACATCGAGATCATCATCCGCCAGATGCTGCGCAAGGTAAGCATCAAGGATCCGGGCGATACCGACTTCCTGTACGGCGAGCAGGTCGACAAGGGCACGTTCGCCGACGTCAACGCAGCGGCGGGCCAGGCCGGCAATCGGCCCGCCGAGGCCGAGCCGCTGTTTCTGGGCATCACGAAGGCCTCGCTCGGCACCGAGAGCTTCATCTCGGCCGCGTCGTTCCAGGACACGACCCGCGTGCTCACGGCAGCGGCCGCCTCAGGCCGCACTGACATGCTGCGCGGTTTCAAGGAAAACGTCATCATGGGGCACGTCATCCCCGGCGGCACCGGGTTCCATCTCAACCGGGGCCTCAAACTCAAGCGACTGATCTCCGAGGCCGAGGTCGTCGCCGCTGCGCTTGGGCCGGTTGGCGACGAGGAAGCCGAGCCGGCCGAGGTCGCCGCGGCGATCGGGCAGGCTTCCGAGTAGCGCCTGCCACGGGCCGGCGAACGCGTGTTGGGTGACTGAGACACGAGCGACAACGAGAGGATACGAGCCGAATGCCGACGATTAACCAGTTAGTTCGCAAAGGCCGCAAGGCGAGGCATCACAAGACCAAGGCGCCGGCGCTCCAGCGCTGTCCGCAGCGCCGCGGCGTCTGCCTGTTGGTCAAGACCCAGACGCCGAGGAAGCCCAACTCGGCGCTGCGCAAGGTGGCGCGCGTCAGGCTGTCCAACGGCGTCGAGGTCAACGCCTACATCCCCGGCGAGGGACACAACCTGCAGGAGCACTCGATGGTCCTCGTGCGGGGCGGGCGCGTCAAGGATCTGCCGGGGGTGCGCTACCACATCGTGCGCGGCACCCTCGATTCCTTGGGCGTCGAGGCGCGGCGGCGCGGACGCTCGAAGTACGGCGCCAAACGGCCGAAGCAGTAGGAGCACGATCATGCCGAGACGCAAGCGAGTCGGCCTCAGACGCGAGATCATCCCGGACAGCCGCTTTGGCAGCGAGCAGATCCAGCGGTTCATCAACAAGGTGATGTACGAGGGCAAGAAGAGCACGGCCGAGCGGGTCTTTTACAAGGCGCTCGAGGCGGCCGCCAGCAAGGTGGGCGAGACGGACCAGGTCGCCGTGCTGCAGAAGGCGGTCGGCAACGTCAAGCCGGTGCTCGAGGTCAAGTCGCGCCGCATCGGCGGCGCCACGTACCAGGTGCCCGTCGAGGTGGCCGCGCATCGGCAAGAGGCGCTGGCGATCCGTTGGATTATCGAGTTCGCCCGCGGCCGCAAAGGCATGCCGATGGCGCAGGCGCTCGCGGGCGAGCTGATCGACGCCTACAACGGCCAGGGCGCCGCGGTGAAACGGCGTGAGGACACCCACAAGATGGCCGAGGCGAACAAGGCCTTTGCCCACTACCGCTGGTAATCAGGCGGGAGCGGTGGCGCGGCGGCTGTGGCTGGGAGCCCGCGTCGCACGCAGACAGGAATGTCACGTGGTACGCATGATGAGTCGAGATGGCGCAGACGAGTAGAGGAGCAATCAAGGTGCCGTCGGAGGTGGCTTTAGACAAGCTGCGCAATATCGGGATTGCAGCCCATATTGACGCAGGCAAGACCACCACCACCGAGCGGATCCTGTTCTACACCGGCAAGCTGTACCGGCTTGGCGAGGTAGACGAGGGGACCTCGGCGATGGACTGGATGCCCCAGGAGAAGGAGCGGGGCATTACGATTACCTCTGCCGCCACGACGTGCTACTGGCACGATTATCAGATCAACATTATCGACACGCCCGGCCACGTCGACTTCACCGCCGAGGTCGAGCGGTCGCTTCGCGTGCTCGACGGAGCGGTCACGGTGCTGTGTGCCGTCGGCGGCGTCGAGCCGCAATCCGAGACGGTCTGGCGCCAGGCCGACCGCTACCGCGTGCCGCGCATCGTTTTCGTCAACAAGATGGACCGCGTCGGCGCCAACTTCGAGGGCGCGGTCGAGCAGCTGCGCACCACGCTCGGCGCCGAAGCGGTGGCCATCCAGCTCCCGATCGGCGCCGAGGAGACGTTCCGAGGCGTTGTCGACCTGATCGAGATGAAGGGCATGGTCTGGCACGACGAGGACCGGGGCGAGCACTACGAGACGATCGAGGTGCCCCCCGAGCTCGTCGAAGAGGCCGAGCATCACCGCGCGTGGCTGCTCGAGCACCTGGCCGAGCACGACGAGCAGTTCCTCGAGCAGTTCCTGGCCCACTCGTTCAGCGCTGACGACGTGCGAGCCGCCGTGCGCCGGCTGACCGTCGCCACGAAGCTTTTCCCCGTGCTGTGCGGCTCGGCGCTCAAGAACAAGGCCGTGCAGCCGCTGCTCGATGCCGTGACGGCCTACCTGCCGTCGCCGCTCGACGTGCCGCCCGTCTTCGGCGAGCACCCCACGAGCGCCAAGGAGGAACATCGCCGGGCCGATCCCGAGGAGCCGTTCACGGCGCTCGTCTTCAAGGTGCAGAGCGATAGCTACGTCGGCCGGCTCTCGTACGTGCGCGTCTACTCGGGCCGTGTCGCCAAGGGCAAGACGGTCTACAACGCCAACACGGGCAAGCGCGAGCGCCTCATGCGCATCCTGCGCATGCACGCCAACAGCAGCGAGGAACGCGACGAGCTGACCGCGGGCGATATCGCCGCCGTCGTCGGGCTGCGCGCCTCCTACACCGGCGATACACTCTGCGACCAGAAGCACCCCGTGCGGCTCGAGCCGATCACCTTCCCCGAGCCGGTCATCTCGGTCGCCATCGAGCCAAAGACGAAGGCCGATCGCGACAAGCTCGGCCAGACGCTCGAGCGCCTGCGCGACGAGGATCCGACGTTCGTCACGTACGTCGACAAAGAGACCGGCCAGCTCATCATCTCGGGCATGGGCGAGCTGCACCTCGAGGTGCTCAAGGATCGGATGCTGCGCGAGTTCAAAGTGCGGGCCAACGTCGGCCGGCCCCAGGTGGCCTACCGCGAGACCATCACCAAGGCGCAGCGCGGCGTCGGCAAGTTCATCAAGCAAACGGGCGGCAGGGGCCAATACGGGCACGTCGTCCTCGAAGTCGAGCCGCTTGGACGCGGCGGCGGGGTTGAGTTCGCCAGTGAAGTTGGAGGCGACAGGATCCCGAAGCACTTCGTCCCCGCAATCGAGAGGGGCGTGCGCGAGAGCCTGCGGAGTGGTTCGCTCGGTGGCGCCACGATCGTTGACGTGCGTGTCCGGCTTGTTGATGGCTCGTGGCACGAGGTCGACTCGAGTAACCTCGCCTTCGAGATTGCCGCGGGCTACGCGTTGTGGGACGCCATCCGGCACGCCGACCCCGTGCTGCTCGAGCCCGTGATGCGTCTCGACGTGACGACACCCGAAGAGCATTGCGGCGACATCATTGCCGACCTCCAAACACGGCGCGGCAAAGTGCGCAGCCTCGACCGGCGTCAGAACACGCACGTCGTGCATGCCGAGGCGCCGCTCGCGGAGCTGTTCGGCTACTCGACGGCGATCCGGTCGCTCACCAAGGGCCGCGCCACGTATACGATGGAACCGACGCGTTTCGACGTTGTCCCGCCCGAGATCCAACAGCGGATTCTCGGCTAGCGATAGAGGCCCGTGCACAGCACGGCGACCCGATAGACGGCACGGAGCGACGAGAGCATATTGAGCTGAGGAGGTTTTGACCGCGTCATGGCGAAGGAGAAGTTTGATCGCACCAAGCCGCACGTCAACGTCGGCACGATCGGTCACGTTGACCACGGCAAGACCACGTTGACGGCGGCCATCACG
>Ga0307425_1001367_pt1 | contig 14677 bp, 11 predicted proteins | sample SalMarWE160330MG_FD_202152 | JGI IMG/M metagenome (GOLD analysis project Ga0307425, IMG submission 202152) | Salt marsh sediment microbial communities from the Plum Island Ecosystem LTER, Massachusetts, United States - WE1603-30 | ecosystem: Environmental > Aquatic > Marine > Intertidal zone >... | reverse complement strand
TTGTGAACATTTTCAAAGAGTGGGGATCTTAATAATAGGTTGGAGGTGCAGGTATGCTCACAAAAAAGAAAGTTGCATTGTGTTTAATGTTTCTCTTCTTCCTCTTCCTTCTGACAAGCTGTGCTGATGAGCAATCGTTAGATGCGAAGTGGTTGGAAAGAGCTCATGCCAACATCAATACATCAGAAGTTGAAGGGTACTTTAAATGGGTGATCTTACTGGCAATCCCCTGCTTTATCTTCGCAGCGATTTCGCTGCTTACTGACGATTGGGTAGGGTTTTTTAGTTGGTCGATCATCCTGGTGTTTTTTGTAGGGTCATTTCTGCTCATCACTGATGTGTTGCAAACAATAATTGCAGCATTTTGGCCGGACAGTTTTTCTATCTCAACCATAATGGATTGGTTCGGATGGCAGTTGCCTTGGCCGAAAGATGCCGTGTGGACATCGTTTTATGCCTACGGCTTTTCGGACCTCATACCATCCGTGTACAACATGTGGCAATGGATTTTACTGACAGTGCATGCAGGAACTCTGCTAGCCATAGGGTTCAGTAGAAACATCAGACCTATCTGGGCCGATATGGCTTTCATTGCCACCTGGGCGATATCTCCTATGATAACAGCCGGCATCGCACACTCAGCTGCCGCCAATAAAGCAGCTGCTTCCACAGTTCTTAGCAAGTCGGCTATTGAGGTCGGCTACATACTTGTAACAAGTGGAGTGGCTATAGCTTTGTGTGTCCTTCTCCCATTAGGTATCCTGGTTTTGACCTTTATTAGTCCTATAACAAAGGGCAAACTTCAATCTCAGTGGGGACCTAATTGGTGGGAAAACAAAGACAGATCGGAATCGATCAAGAGGATGTTCGATAAATTCAGTTTCGAAGAGGCGGCAGCTCTAATAGCCGGTCTTTTCACTGAACTTCCTCAACCCCATCGTAATGGAATCAATGGTAGTAGTACTGCAGAATTTCCAAAACAATCACCCCCATCAGGTGATTATCCTCACGGCAGTGATCAAGATCTTGGTCTTTCATCTCCCCCATCTACCGGACCAACCGGTCCGCTAGTCTCCAGAGGGGAGCGTGATAGGTCATCAGATCGTAACGGCGTCAAAACAACAGAAACCTCAACCGGTCAGTTCAAACCAATCTCAAAGCGCATTAAGCGCGATGATGGGTTGTCTGATCTGAAAAACAAAGGTGAATTTTCACCGCGTGTACATGATCTTGGAAGAGCTGCTAAAACAGTAGCCCCTCTGGCTGCATCCGTTAAACCTGAAGCCGGTTTGATCATTGGCGCAGCAGGAGAGATCCTAGATCGTACCAATCAAACGAAAGAGGAAGGCGAATTCGCATCCCCGGTCAGACGGGAAAAACGATCAGACGAATCAACAACAGAGATCACTAATACTCGACCACAAGGCGGGGGTGAATTTTCACCTCTCTCCAGAAGTAGTGGAAAAAGATCAGCTGATCTCACATCTGATGAAGGGGACGATGACGCCTTTCCCCAAATCAAAAGGAGAGATAAATGAGTATGCTGATCAATCTTACACTCAAAAAGGTACTTTACTGGTTGACCAACAGAAAAAGCCCGCCACCTCAATACATCCGTTTATGGTATATACTCGGGTTTGGTGTGCTTCTTATGTTCTTCATCGGTGATGCTGCCGAGAGTGTGCTCATTACCATGGCTTCAATAGTTGTTGGTGTTTTGCTAATAGTGCTTACCTTGATCTATCTAATCTGGGAGATAGATAGGCAGACAAGGTTCCAAATGTTCAAGAAAGATACCAGGAAAAAAGACGATCCCTTTGAAACAACGCTACTCCCAAGTGATCGTGTACTAAAGCCTGAGAATAACAAAAGAGCAGGGTGACTCCCGCATCCTGCTCGTTTTTTCCCTTCTTTTTGTTTGTGCTACTCTGTCGTCCGATAATTTTCGGGCCTGATGAAGATCAGTAAATAGCTAGATCGAAACAGAGGAATAATAGGACTGAGACGGTACCTTGACATACAACAGGAAAATCTCGACTAAAAACGACCCAATAGGAGGTCATGATCATGAAGATCAAGAAAGTAAGGTTGCCGAGGTTAAAGCTTAACACAAAAAGAAAACGACAACAGAAAGCTGACCCCAGAGACAGCGGAAATCCACTCAGATTATCGAGCAATAAACAGGGAGGAATTGGATTTGATCCTTATTCATCCCCGTCCGTAAGTCCCGGATCAGCTCAGGGTATTCTCGGCATATCTTTAAGCCCGAGACCAAAATTCTTACCGGTAGTAACCGAGGATAATATTCCGGGCGAGATCGCAGCTTTCACATCTGCAGGAAGAAAAACTGATCTACTCTCAGCTGAGATCAACGAACTTAGAAAAAAACGCTCTCAGCTGTATCGTGAAAGAGATGATCCATCAAACGAGCAAGAAAAAGAAAGGCTCAGCCAAGATATTAGTAAGACTGAAGCTGAGCTAACGCGATTGATGAGAAAAATGAACTACTCTATACGTGGCGTGGCATATCATGAAGAGACCCCCGAAGAGTCTCTGCTCATGGCCGTCAAAATGGTTCCTAGCATCACCTTTTTGCTGAGATCGTTTTTAAGAGATACAGCACCTTTCACTGATCGTCTTGAGAAGGTCAAGCACTGGGGCAATAGCCACTATGCAAAGTATCTCAAGGACTACGCTTACCATGTACTTGGTACTTCCGATCCAACTATGGACATCACCGACCGAAATTTACGTGATCTGCTGTACTGGGCCGAGGCTGACCAGATCCTCCCTGAGCCAAGAGATATTACAGCTTCTCTCGATGGTCATGTGATCAGGAAGAAGGAAGCCGGCTGGATGCTATTCGAAACGATCGAACGTTATCCGTTTAGCATTACAAGCAGAGATCCATTTTCTTTCAAGGAGTATCCGGGAAATCCACTCATGTTTGCTCTCCAAAAACTCCCATATTTTGAAGATGATATGTACATCATCAACAATCGGGCGTATAGGATCTATAGGTGGGATCTTCATTTTGACGATTCCTTAGACAGGATCCTGGCACAAGACGTAGATCTTCTGACCTGCGTGGACATGCTGCCGACTATAGATAGTACAAGAAGAATGTTCGTATCGGTGTTGCTCAGGACATCTTCAGAGATCGTGAATGGGCAATACCCAAAGCTGGACGCCACCACACGTCAGCTCAGAAGGTTGAACGCTGTTCCTCTGACCGGAGAAGATCTAAGACGTGCTTTCCAGGCATTTGTCCCCGGTTCGGATATCTTGGACCCCAGCGTTCGCTATCGGGTGCACTCTGAACTTTCTCTGGAAGAAGCTGAGTACTACTTTAATAAGTTAAGCACCAGCATTAATGTCCGTGAAGCCACCAAAAGAGGAAACTTTTTTGTGGGTTTCAAAAATGGTGACGAAAGAAACCCCATTTTTGCTGATGCTGAGTCCAGGTTTGTCGCTGCTGCATTGGTGGCAGTCCAAGGTGGAGGTAAAACACTCACAGGTACAGCACGTTTTGTTCTGCCAAGAACACCCAATGCCTTGGTCATTCACTGGTCTACTGCTCACGGGGAGGCTTGGCCTAAACTTGTCACTCGACTAGGAGGTCCGCCGCCTTTGAGTATGGATCTTCCGGATGCCAGTTCTGAAAAATACCCGGATGCTATGGAGCGGCATGCTGCTCAAAGAAAGATAAACGAACAGGCATCACAGCAAGCAAAAGATATGGTGGCTGAACTCAAAAAGCACTGGCAGAATACAAATTTGCCGATGGGGCTACCTCTGGTGATAAGGCCTTTACGGGACACAGTAGCTTTTGTAGTGTTTGCTTCAACTTTCCTCGACCAGTTCTCTTTGGCATATGAGGATTGCTTCATTCCCAAGAATGAAGAGCAGAAAACAATACGATCCCAGCCCGCCAACCAACTTGTTTTGACTCCTGATGACGATAACAAGGAAGATGAGTTGGTAGGTCTTGCAGTAGATGATCCAAGGTTATGCGTCATATTTCTTGACGATATAAACAACCTGGATAAAGAGGCAGGACATCCTGAGCTTGGCGACATTCCCATGGAAGTTGCTCAAACAGCCCGAGAGATCATCTCCAAAGGCTTAATAAACTTCCGCAAGAGAAGGCAGGCCCTGATCGTCACCGTTCAGTCTCTCAACCATTTGCTGAAATTCTATCCGGCAGATGCTTTTAGTACCATAATCACCATCAAGCAGGAAAGTAAGTCTGGCCCCAAAATGGGCACTATGTATGACCCGCAAGGAGCTACCAGACTTTCTGAGATGGGGGTGGTGGAAGATAACATCGACTTCAGGCTGCCGCAGTATCTACTCGATTACGTTGTCCCTCTTCACGATATGTACTAACAAGGAGGTGAGAAGTGCGTGCACAAAACGCTTTCAAGATACTTCTCACTCCAGGTTGCCTGATCGTGTCCATCCTCATTCTGGTCATTACCATCACGCCGCTTCTAGCTGCGGGTATTGTTGGTTTGGCCATGATCAAGGGCGAAGGGGTCGTTTACGACTGGTACAATGGCCCCTTTGCCCAATGGCTTGGACTAGGTTGCGCAACCGGCTTTCAGTTAAGTGAGAGTGACCTGCAAAAGATCTCCGCCATTGGCATCCCAGCTAATGCTGTGGCAAATGCAGAGGCGGCTAGGAGGTTGTGCGGTATCCGTTTTGGCTCGAACATCGACATAGGCATGATCCTAGCCATCATGGACTTGGAAAGCGGCTATGGATCGAAAATGGGTCACGAAGACTGGCTGGTAGCTATAAATAGCAATCGGAATACCAATCACGCTAGTGAGATAGCTGCCGCTGAATGGCTCTTGGATCGCTGGCAAACTTACAATGTTAGATCAACAAGCAGCGATGCTGAGCGTCAGATCTATCCCGGTTACTCTGGATACTTTGGGCACCCTAGTGCCGGAGAAATCGGAGATGGCTTTCTCCCCACCACTGCCAAGTTCGTTTGCGAAAGATTGCTTATGGACAGCGGTGATCAAGAACTTGAGTCTTGTAACTTTTTCTCAAGAAAGGTCAGCGCCTACGCCATATCGTGGTATCTATACCGTGGAGGTTATAGCGCAGACCAGAGCAGCGACCAAAAGATCGCCAGTTTGTATACCTGGAACCACAACCTTAAGACCAGGGGCGCCTTATTGGATAGGGCAAAGCTGATAAATGTGGTTGTGGGCGCTGTCAACATCATAAGTGATGTTGCAAGTGTGATCACTGAGCCAGGGAAGACGTTGTTCGGGGATCTCAGATCTTTACTCATCATTGTCCTTGACAGCATAGGTCTCCTCCCCGAAAGGGTTGGTTGGCTTGAAATGCCGTTGAGACAAGAGGACCTGAACAAATCGTACTGGTCAGATGGTATATCTCAGGATTACATGGAAACAACTTACGATTCTCGTGGTCACCCCGCCATCGACTATGTTTGCCGTCAGGTCGGTATTGATGTCATTGCTGTTGCAAACGGCGTAGTCATCGAACCGAACACCAACACCCTAATGGGAGCTCTGAGCATTACCCAAAAAGGGAGCAACTTTGGCAACAATGTTTGGATCGATCACGGAGGCGGTCTTTACGCTCTCTACGCTCATCTAAACTCGGTCGATGTCAACAAAGGTGACAAAATAGTTCAGGGGCAGGTGATCGGTACATGCGGCAGTACGGGGAACTCTACCGGACCTCATGTCCATTTCCAAGTCCTGAATGTGCATCCCAATCAGATGCAAACGTATCGTCAAACGGATCCGGGAAATATAAATCCTCATGACGTACTTGGAACATGTTTTACGTTCAAAAAGGAGGAATAAGGTGGTGCGACAATCGCGCATACATTTTATTCCTCCCCTTTTCATAATTTTCCTGTTGGCTCTTTTATTAAGCTGGTTAGATCTGCTTATCAATATTTAACCGGTTTAACAAAGGGGAGTTCAAATTCACCAGAACATTGAAATAATATAAGACTCTAGATATACCATGCAAAGGAGATATCTAAATGCTTAAAAAGCTGTACGATCTGTTCTCTATTGTCAGATTCTACGAGATCTTCTTCAATTTGACCAAGAGATTAGCGGCCCCTTTCGAAAAACCGATCATGTCGTTCCTTAACTGGAGACTGGGACCTGAAAAAAGGATCGTGCCCAGAAGAGGATCCACCTTGCAGTTGGTTATACCACCTGACGAACGCGCTTATGTAGGATGGCCTGTGATCAAGTACATCCTGGGTCCTTTCTTAAAGGACGAAACCGTGCAACCAGCCGGTAACGGGGATCAGGCTGAACCTGCCGTAGAAGCCGTCACGTGCGGTCGTATCCTTACAAGATTACCCCTGCTACTGCTAGTGTCTGCCTTGGTGATCTTGGCTATGGTGCTGGCAGTACCTTTTCTTCAAGATCAGGTATTTCCTAATGGCTTGCCTGATCTTAACTTAGGTACGCTACCATCGATTGTAACAGAGAATTTTTCCTGGGTAAGTGTAATTTTGATCCTCTTGACCATAGTAACCTTGATATTGATCTTTTGGATAGGTGGATTGATCCTTACCTACTGGCGCTACGAATGGGAAAGACGTCATACACTTTATGCCTTTTTCCTGGAAGGTATGTATCGCCTTGAGGCCAAGTTCATAGGACGGGCTGTTGGTCCTTTTTACACTGGTGACAATGTAAAAGTTAATTTTACCCGTATTGAGGAGATGCTTGAGGCAGAGTCGGTTGTCGACGAAGAAGACCTGCAGGGTGGTAAAAAGACTTCCGATGCGCAGGATGCGTGGTCCCAATATCTCTCTAAGAAGTATCAAGTGCAAACCATAAAGATCCCCAGTAGGTCTGCCTCTCCGGATATCCTGCAGTACGTAACTTACGCACCATCTACCCATGCCTGCATAAATCAGATCATCGACCTGGGACGCACTTACGTGGACGATTTTAGCTCATTCCAACAAAAAGAAGTAAAAGCTAAATCAGATGATGCCGGCAGTGGAAGATATGACGCCAATGCCAGTTCGCGCGAAGCTGAGAAGGTCTGGGATGATTTCAGTAGGCTATACCCCCAGTCTGTCCAATTCTATGCTAACGCCTTTGACATGGAAGATCCCAGTATATGGGATAGAAAAAGCGGCATGAGAAGAATCACTGATGGTAATGAACAGCCCAAAACGGTCAAATCAGACCCAAGCATACCTAGTGATGGTCTCGAGGTATCACAAGTTCAAAAAACGGCTGAGAGGGTTAGTAACTTCCCTGCTATCCAAAGAAAAACCGGCAACCAACCTCATAGGCCACAGACTAAACCACAAAATGAACAGCTGCCGCCCAAGAGCCCAGAAGAAGAAACCAAACCTAAAGATGCTGGTCTTGACGATTTTTGGGATACCGTCCCATCAGATATCGAATGAAAAACGCTGCAACTTAAGAGTCTTAACACTCCCCTCATCTCATATGTGCTAATTTGGACATTTGATGAGGGGAGTATCAACTTTTATCAATGCCATATTAGTTAGTCAAAACGTTGGCTGACTGATAAGACATAGTAAAATTTTCGGCACATTAAAAACTGAATTCACAATCACTAGGAGGTACTACAGTGACCAAGAAAACCGAAGATACGGTAGCTGCTTATATCTTGCAGGAGGAAATTCCCCCGGAACTTTACAACGAGATGTTAGCTCAAGGTGGATCACAGAACAAATTACCGGTACCAAAAACGATCGCTATTCCGACTGCTTACTACGGTTGGATGAAGAAGTTCTCTTTAGAACATCTGCTTGGTCAGAGTTCTGAAGAGGTGTCAAAAAAAATATTTGTTCCGGAAGATAAGGTGCAGCTCTGGGGCCTCAAAGAAGGCGATAAGGTGAAGTATGCACGCGCTGAAGGATTGTCTTCGATCTTTGAGGTCAACGGATTTTCTGATCCCCAAGAGGTCCGCAACAGATCCAGGTTGATCAGTGATATACATTCATCCTATGCCAAACGCAGGATCCCCATCGAAAATGTGAAACTTGATAAGCCTGGCACGGTCGGGGCTCCGGACAGTAACATCATCAATAGAGCTTTTACCATTCTGTCACCGTTACCTGAGGGGGGTAGAATAATCATTGCCTCTCCACCGACAGCCGGTAAATCAACTGTGTTGAGGGCTGTTTACGAAGCCTTGTTACACTTGCTGGAGTTTGATAAGAAGCTATTTGTAATTGTGCTTCAGGTTGGAGAAAGGCCTGAGGATGCCACTGAGCTGGAAAAGATCAGAGATCGAGTGACTCATGATAAAAACCGCTCCGAGATCTTCATGGCTCCAGCCGGAAATCCTATAGATGACCCCTTGGAAGGTCATTATAGACTGGCAAAGTTTGCTAAAGCCAGAGCTGAGCGGGTTTGCGAAGGCTCTGTCTCTTCCGGTTTCAAGGTTGTGCTTCTGATCGATTCACTTTCCAGAGTGATGATGTCCCACAGCTTCTCGGATAAAATTGAGAAACCGAAAATGGGTGCTCTATCCCAGGGACTCAATCCCAAATCTCTCACAGACACCATAAGTCTTCTTAATGTAGCCGGAGATTTTGGTGATCGGAGCCTAACCATCATAACTACGCTTCTCAAAGCAGATGACATCAATCTAAAAAGAAGGACTAGATCAGCTGAACACGTGCTGTTCGAACAATCAGGCCCCTCGATATCTATTGCCATCTGGGGTTTGGTAAACTCAAACAACCTTGCTCTTAAACCAAGTATTGATCTCGATGTCACCTTTACCAGACAATTTCATGAGATCAGTACCCCCGGACAGATCCAGGAGAGGGAGTTCGTTATCAATAAGATGTGGAATTCTCCCTTCACCGGCAAAGAAGTGTTCAGAAGCAGCGCCGAAAAAGCGCTAGCTACAATACTTCAATATGCTCGCGACAACCCAAGTTACAACAAGACCCAATTTGCCGCAGACTACGACAAAATACAATCATAGGAGGATGCGACTATAGGGAGGTAAAAAATGAAAAAAAACATGTTGTGGTGTTTGACCACGCTTATCTTGTCCCTTACCCTGATAAGTTGCAGTAAAGTTGTGGACCCCGTCACTACCGAAGATGCACACAGCAATCTAAGAAGTTTGCTAATCGACATTTTCAAGAACGGGCCTCAAGATCCGTGGGGACCTCAGGGAGAGTTCGAAACAACGGACCAGTATGAAACAAGGCTGGAGCAGCAAAAAAATGTTTACTTGGTTGAGGCTGAAAAGTACTATGATCAGATCCAAAAGAACACGTACTACATAGTGCATAAGATAGAGGATCTGCCAAGATTCGATGCTGACACGGGAATGTACAACATCTCTTTCAGCCTTGCTACTACTTCATCGAACCCAACCTCTGATAGTGCCGGACCTGATTTTCGTCTTTTTGTCCCCCCACAGGTAGTGGAAAATATTCATCTGTTCGATGAGTATGGTCAAAGCTTTGAAGAGGGGTGGGTAATCGCGGAATCAGGCGGATTAGGAAATTTGACATTCTCGGCTGTTATGGATGCCGCCGGTGCTGAACAACTAAGGTATGCCGCTACTAGCCTGGACATCTTTCTACGGATAGGTGTGCAGTTTGAGTTTCCTCAACACTATCAGGGATACCGCTTCCTGCCTGATCGTTATGCACCCTTTGATGATGGCGAGATGTTCGATTCTCCTCGAGTCGTGCAAATGAAAGAAGAGGACCTAACTTACGCGGCGACAAACGGTATGGTTGTGGTTAAGGTAGCCTCCGTAGAGATTGTGGATGAAGATGGTTTGGTTTATCACAAATGGCCGGAAGGTCTTATCCCCGCCAGAACTCCCACACCTTCAGGAGAAGATCTGAGCACGCCACCAGCTACTCCCACTCCGGATGTTACCCCAGTGGTAACTCCAACAGAGATCAGCTTTTGTCCCGACGCTATGCCCACAAGAATGCGAGTAGGCATTGGAGGCCGTGTGACATATGGTGACCCCAGAAAAGTAAGGGTGCGCGTTGCCCCATCGTCTTCTGCGGCTGTATTTAGATTGCTGCAACTTGGAAAAGAATTTCAAGTCATCGGTGGTCCGGAGTGCGCAGATGGTTTTGTCTGGTGGGAAATCGAATTTGATAATTACTCAGGATTTTGGGTAGGAGAAGGAGAGAATGAAAACTATCACATAGAACCGATAGAATGAGCTGCCTTTGGAGGTATGAGTCCTTGCTTGCATATAAGCAGACCATACCTCCATATTTTATGTAACTTGAAATAAAAAGTAATATAACCTATAATGCTCACAACTTTGGAAATTATAAATGGGAGGTTCCTACCATGTCGGAATCCAGAAAGTTGATAATCATATCACTCGTAGCTCTATTTCTAGCTGTAGGGGTAATCACTTTTCTGATTGGTATCATTGAACCGTTCTGGTGCGACAAGCCTGGAGTAAGCTTTTTCACTTGTTATTTCCAAAGAAAAAGCTACAGCGGGCAAGCCCAAAGCGGATCTTTGGACATAGCGGCTTTACCGCAAGACTCGCTATTGCAAACCCCGGAAATACCGATCCTTACACCGGAGACACCACCAACACTGATGGCGTATGAAAGCATAGAAGAAGCCGCTGCCGAAGATCCCAGCTTGGCAGACTTCCTAGCCAAATTAAAGGCTGCGGTCGAAGAAAAGGATTTTGGATCTATCGAAAATTTGATAGCCGTCCCCTTCAACATCGCACCCTATGGCACATCCTATGCCACATTGAGCAAAGAAGAGGCTATGGAGCGTCTAAGAAACGAGTTGGAGGACTTGAATGTCATCTTGGACATTACAGACGAAGGCAGGTCCATAGCTCACGAACTTTATGCTACCCCACGTGAGGCTTCCTTTGCCCTTGTTTCCTACGGATGGCCGGAAGATTCCATCTCGATCTTAGGCATCAAAAGAACGGAAACGGGTTACGCCTGGTCTGACCTCATCTTGTTTGTTTCAAGGTGATGTTTTGTTAAGAGAGAGAGAGTTGACTAAGACACAGTCGTCTGGATTGAAAAATCCGATGGGTGTGTCTTTTTTTGCCCATAAAAGAAAAAGGGTACTCGAGATGGTTTTCGAATACCCTTGCGGGTGCTTACAGTGGACGTACATAACATGATCGGCATCGAGCCTCGTAGGTCACTTTGTCTCCCACCATGATCAAGGGGGTCTCCTTGCCAGCCGGCCATCCATCAACCAACCTTTGTGTTCTGGTAGCAAATTCACTTCCGCACATCTTACAAACTGCATGTGTGGGAACAACAGTGTCAGCATAGGCTAGTAATTCCGGCATGGGGCCAAAAGGCTCAGCCTTAAAATCAAGATTTAAGCCGGCTACCACTACGCTCACTCCCCTATCCAATAGGCTAAGACAGCACTCCACCAAAGCCGGTCCCATGAACTGAGCTTCATCTATGCAAACAATATCCGTACTGCTGTCCACTACATTCAGGATCTCGCGCGGGTTGTTGGGGTCAACCATTGTAGCGGCTCTTTCCGTACCGTCGTGCGTAACTACCATGTTTCCTTGGAACAGCTCTTCAAGATACGGTGCAAAAAGCATTACCCTAGCTTTGGCGTATTTTGCCTGCCGCACGATCTTGATGATCATTTCCGTCTTGCCGGAGCTTTTACAACCAGAAATTACTGTTAATCCCCTTTTAACATCGCTTAAGTTGGTCATCTCATTCTCCTTTTCCTTATGATTTGGATTGGAATAATTCTAGTAGTTACAATAACAGATTTGATACGAATATTACAAACACTTGGATAGTATAAAGATCTCCTGAGGAGTAGGATCCTTTGTCACCATAAGTTCTCTGGCTCGTTTCTCCCCTACAGCTTGAACAGCGCAATCGACCTGTTCCGGTGTGACATTTTGCTGCAGATCCTCTACCAGTCCATCCACATCGCCTGAATCCAAAAGTTGCTGCTGCGTGGGACTAAGGTTCTCTTTGTCGATAACATTCTCAACGGCGGTTTTTTGCACGTAACCACTAAGATCTCCTGATTTAATACCCTGGAAAACAAAGTATAAACCTACCAGCATAGCCAAACCAATCACAATACCAATCGATAAGAAGATAATTTTTAGTACTTTTATCAGGTTATCCACCATTTTTATTATACATAAGTTTTTGGAAAAAGTGTTTTAATGGCCCAAATTCCTCTATAATATGCCTATGGCCTTCAAAAAATTTATAAAACCATCCATTTTGCCCGGATTTATGGAGCTACAGACCAACGAACAGCTAGCTTTCAACGAATTTGTGGCCAAAATAAGGGAAAGTTTTGAATTGTTCGGTTTTTCGCCCATGGACACACCTATTATCGAAAAATCAGAGATCCTGCTGGCTAAGTCCGGTGGTGATACGGAAAAGCAAATCTACGAAGTGCAAAAGGGAGACACGCAGCTGGCTCTGCGCTTTGATCTCACTGTCCCTCTAGCCAGATATGTGGCCCAATATTACAAACAACTCACGTTTCCCTTTAAGAGATATCAAATAGGCAAGGTTTACCGTGGCGAGAAACCGCAAAAAGGCCGTTTCAGGGAATTTTATCAGTGCGACATAGATATTATCGATAAAGAGAAACTTGGTCTTATCAACGATGCGGAAATTTTGGCTGCAATTTATTTTGTCTTTAAGAATTTGGGTGTGGGAGATTTTAAAATTTACATAAATAATAGGAAGTTACTTTCCGGTTTGCTCGAATTCTTAGGGTTGGGTGATATGGCGCAGGAGATCATTCGCGCCATTGATAAGGTTGAGAGAGACGGTACACAACAGCTGGAGGCTCAGTTGAGGGCTATGAAGATAGAGGAAATGAAAATTGGCAAGATCTTAAGTTTTATTTCCATTTCCGGCGGCAATGACGAGGTCCTAAAGTTGCTAAGAGAGGCCGGGGTTAGCGGTAAGGAGTTCGAACAAGGTTTAGAGGAGCTGGGAAACGTTGCCTCCTATGTTAAAAGCATGGAAATTCCGGAAAGCAGTTGGGAAATAAAGCCCTCTATAGCTAGAGGGTTGGATTACTATACCGGCACCGTCTATGAAACTGTACTTACAGATTACCCGGACTTGGGTTCCGTGTGCGGCGGCGGCAGATACGATGACCTGGCCGGTTATTTCACCAAACAACAACTGCCCGGCGTGGGAGTGTCAATTGGCTTGACCAGATTGTTCGATCAATTAAATCAGCTCGATCTCATTAAAAAGGACCGCAACACACCTACAAAGTTTTTGATCGCCGCCGTTGATGTGCCTGTGGAAAAATGCTTCGCCCTTGCTACTAGTACCAGATCTGCGGGTGTGCCCACTGAGGTCTACACCAAAGACGACAAGTTAAGTAAAAAATTGGATTTTGCTAATAAGATGGGCATTCCTTACGTGGGTATTGTGGGCGCTGACGAATTCCAAAATAATGCTATTGCCATCAAGGACATGGCCTCCGGTGAACAGACCAGGATCAGCCTGGATGATGCGGGTGAATATTTGCGAGATAAGCTGGCTTAGGTTAAGAAGGTTTTGGGCAAAGAAAAAGGCAGAACCTTCGGTTTATTAAACCATTAAGGCTCTGCCCCATCAATTTATACTTCCTTCCTTTCAAAACTGGGTATTTCCAATATTGATCTGTCTTCTGACAGCCCGTTCTCAACCGTCAGGATCTCTTTATCCCTCACTTGCTTTGGTATCTTCAAACCAAGTTTCAACTGAAGAGTAGGATCGGAGACACCACTAACAAAATCTGCCAAACTGGCTTCCTTTATCCACTCCAGCTCAGTCACCGGAACATTAAGCAACAAGTCTCTATCCCCACGACAAAAATTGAAGTAGTCACACCACTTGCATTGGCTACCGGGTTTTTTGGGAAAAGACACATTATTTAGATTTACTATTATATGATCTATGGTCTTTCCTAATGTTTCAAAATCTTCAGCAGTTCTGAAAGTTAGGAAGAATTTCCCATGTCTCAGATAATAGTAAACAAAACCCAGAGGCATCTGGCCAAAAACCTCATTGAAAATATAGGTGTAAACCGTGGCCTGCAAGTCTTCGTGCAATGGAAATTGGTGCCGGGCTATTTTGAGCAAAGAAGCCGTCTCATCCAAATCCTTAAGATCATAATTATGTAACCCCGTCTTAAGATCGACGATGATGTACGGCAAGTATCCAGGCAGCAGATTGCCTTTAGCATCCAAAAGATCAGGACGCCATTCCCGGATCATATCCAGAGGGATCTCTCTGATCTGATCGAAGATCCCCATGACCTTCACATTTCCCCATACGGCACTTAAATGTTTTTCAACATGGAGTGGGGGTTGTTTCTTATGCATTTGCTCCCAATAGGTCTTTAAACACTCTTTTCCTACATTTAAAAAACTGTAGTCTTTGCCCTTGATTCTTTCAGGCAGGAGGTGGGTGTTTTCTTCCAAAAGACGAAACCACTCGTATGTCCATGCCTTAAGGGCTGTATCCACGCTTTTGTAGTAAAGGGGGTTGTTCTGGTTGCCATGCCGGTGAAATCTTGCCACCATACTATGAATCCCCGTACCCATCAAACGCGGATAGTCTGTCCTACCGGGAATCTTCATAACGTACGCGAGATAATACTTGGCAGGACAATTCATGAACATAGTC
>Ga0307425_1001365_pt1 | contig 14699 bp, 11 predicted proteins | sample SalMarWE160330MG_FD_202152 | JGI IMG/M metagenome (GOLD analysis project Ga0307425, IMG submission 202152) | Salt marsh sediment microbial communities from the Plum Island Ecosystem LTER, Massachusetts, United States - WE1603-30 | ecosystem: Environmental > Aquatic > Marine > Intertidal zone >... | reverse complement strand
AGTTTCAGGTTCTCATCAGCCGAACGAGTGCGATGAGGGCTCTCCTTGCCCGGCCTTCTCAAAGTGCCACGGTACTCCCTGATCTCATCAGTGCTCAGATCACAAACGTATGCCTTGCCGTCTTTGATCAACTGAATAGCGTACTCGTAAAGTCTGTCAAAGTAATCGGAGGCATAGTACAGATGATCCCCCCAATCAAATCCAAGCCACCTGACATCTGCCTTGATCGATTCAATGTATTCAATGTCTTCCTTGCTTGGATTTGTATCATCAAAGCGCAAATGGCAGACTCCTCCCTCGTTTTCCGCGGCAACACCGAAATTCAGACAGATGGATTTGGCGTGTCCGATATGTAGATATCCATTCGGTTCAGGGGGAAACCTGGTCACCACTCTGCCCTGGTTCTTGTTTGCTTTTAGGTCTTCAGCGATTATGGTGCGAATAAAGTCAGAAGAGTGCATCGAATCGGATCTGGTCATATACAAGGCCCCCTAATTAATGAGATCTTTCCCTTCGGCTCTTTTTTACTAGATTTTAGAGTTGTTGGCAATAAGTTCGATCACTTTCCAAAAAACACTTGACACATATCTCTAGGAGGCTTATTTTTGAGTATGTGCTCAAATATTGAAGAAACCTGTCTGGCAAGGGTCGTGCATCTCGATCGGGTCAACCGGGCCCGGAAGGAGGCCATCGCGGACGGGGAACTTGATCGCCTGGCCCTGACCTATAAGGTCCTCGGAGACCCTACGCGACTCAAGATTGTCATGGCCCTGAGCGGGGGTGAAATGTGCGTCTGTGATCTGGCAGCATTTTTGGGCCTCAGCGAGTCCGCCGTGTCACATCAGGTAAGACGCCTGAAAGATATGGCATTGGTCAAATACAGGAGAGACAGACAGATACTATACTATAAACTAGATGATGACCACGTTGCAGAACTTTTAGAGATTGGTCTGGAACACGTACGTGAATAATGGGAACGGCACAGTAAGTATTCAGGTGAATAGACTGAAGGTAGAAGGCCAATAGGGACAAATCGTGCATGATCACACAAAACTTCGAGCATTTGAGTTGGCTGATGAGGTGGCGGGGTCGGTTTAAATGAATTTTATTGTAAATATCTTATACACAGCATGGCATCTTCTAATACAGGCCTCGGTATATGTGCTTTTTGGTCTGCTGGTAAGCGGTCTGCTTCGTGTCTTCCTCAGTCCGAATTCTGTTGCACGGCACCTCGGCCACGGTCGATTCCTACCCGTAATAAAGGCAGCCTTACTAGGTATCCCCATACCTCTATGTTCATGTGGGGTCCTGCCGGCCGCTGCATCGCTCAAAAAGCAAGGGGCCAACAACGGCGCAACTACGGCCTTTCTCATATCTACCCCGGAATCCGGCGTGGATTCTATGGCCATAACCTATGCCTTGCTTGGTCCGATAATGACCGTGGCGCGACCACTAGTGGCATTTGCCACGGCCGCCGTGGCAGGTATTGCCGAAAACCTTTTTCGGCGGTCAAAGAATGATCTCTCCTCCAGGCCTGACCTGACCTGTCCGGTAGACGGGTGCTGCGATGGAAGGGATTGTCCCCTTGAAGAACACCGTCTGCACCATACCTTGACACAGAAGATAAAGGCCGGGCTCAAATTCGCCTTGACCGAGGTATGGGGGGACATAGCGAGCTGGTTTTTGGTCGGTCTTCTCCTGGCCGGTCTAATAACGACCCTCATTCCCGGCGAGGTCTTCAGGCGCTATCTTGGCGGAGGCCTGTCATCCATGCTTTTCATGTTGGCTGTCGGGATTCCGCTATATATCTGCGCCACGGCCTCGACCCCTGTTGCGGCAGCGCTTCTCCTTAAAGGGGTCAGCCCGGGCGCAGCGCTGGTATTTCTTATCGCCGGCCCAGCCACGAATGTGACATCTCTGACCGTAGTCTGGAGGATTTTAGGTAAAAGGGCCACGGGAATCTATCTCGCTACCATTTCCATATGCGCAGTGCTTTTCGGTCTGGCTCTTGACCGCTTTTATATGACATTTGGGGTTTCCGCCCGGGCTATTGTCGGCCAGGCGGCGGAGATAATACCACTTTGGGCCCAGTGGATTGGTGCACTGATACTTCTCTTGCTTTCAATAAAACCTGTTTCCCGGAGCATCATGGCTAGGCTCAGACCTAAGGGGGATGGGCATCAGGGAGACCCCGATGAATTCATCACGCATGCGAGCATGGCCAAGGCAGAAGCCTGCAGTGGCGCAGATTGAGGGTTTTCTGCCGGATCGGTCAGATCCTGAGGCCCGCGTGATAAGATATTGATGTTACCATGAGGTGAGTATGGATAATTTGGTGGTAATCGTTATAGTGGTCTTGGCTGTCGCTTATATTGTCAGGACCTTTCGCAAGAGATCCAATAGGCGATTGGGTTGTGATTGTGGGTGTTCATCATGCGATATTGGACCAACGTGTGATCCAACAAAAGGAAGGGCAAACACGCCTGAAGAATAGGCCTCATTATTCTTCAGCGCAGGGGCCGGGCGAGTTGGTTCTGCACAAGCAACAATCAGATCATCAGGTCGATATTATTTCCTGGGGCCTGGGAGTCGTAGGGGTTGAAGAGACCATTAATTACTTCCATATTATTATGCGGCTCTAGGGGGATATACACCTTCATTGTTAATCGGGAAACCCCCGCTATGCGGGTGTCATAGAAATTAGGCTATGCCGTACCAGAAATCAAGGTCATGAAGTGAGTCCCGCCCCGGGCGGGATTAATGTAGAGCTTCGCTCTGCTATTCAGCAAAACGACATAAAATTCCCTAACTTTAGACACTTTAGGCATTTTAGATCACTTTAGTCACTCTGGAGATACGCGAGTAAAAAAGCTCCCTCTGGGGGCAAGCCAAAGCCGGACCCTCTGCACCCGAATTCTTTACTTTCTATCGGTCTCTTTTAATGAAAACTTTAGTTATGGGGGCAATTACTGGGTGGCTGCCCTTGACATAAGACTTTTCAGTCCCGTGTCAAGGGCCAGCACACCTGGGAGGAGAAGATGTTTGGGAGAGAGGACGAGTGGTGACAGGTTAAGTTATCTAATCCACATATACACCCACGCCGCAGTAAAGACTGTTACCAGGCATACCTGTATTATGAAAGGGACGACAATCTCTCGGAGTGTCTTTACCATCTTTTGCATCTTGATTTCCTCCTTCCTTTGCATTGGCACTTCAAAAGCCCTTTTCAAGGCCTTGCCGGGGCACATGTCCTAAGTAGGCCTGTGGCACGGCTTTATTTCATTGTGTCGCAAGAAAGGTGCCATTAAGTTGGGACCCATAATTACATCGTATTATCATGGTATTATATAGACACCGCCGAAATATTCTAATGACTATGACGGCCTCGCCAATCAAAAGGTGTAATTTATGTCCAAAATTAATCATCTAGCACAGGCAAACCATGTAAATGTCGGGGGCTAACATTTTGGTTTTATAAGTAGAATATCAGCATATTTATGTGTTTATAAACCGACATGTATAAGTGGTTTGGGATTCAAACCTTCCGCCCTTGATGTTGGCGTATCGAAAAATCCCATAGGGCTAGATGGATGAGGATGGGTATATATACTTTGTGGACAGGAGGAAGGATATTATCGAGTCAGGTGGTGAGAACGTATCTTCCCAGGAACCCGAGTGGGAAGATTCTGAAGAACACATTGAGAGAAAAGTTTGCGGCTTCCGAGGGAAAATGACCGGCTAAGCCGCAACGGATCACCCCATTCTATCAATCTCTATCCCATGGTGTTGTCGTAAGGACAGATTTGGCATTCTTATATCTATCCGTTCTTACGAATTTTCTGATGTCTTCGATGGTCTTGATAGCCATATCCTTTGAGTACATATTTACAAGAAATGCAGGTATGTAACCTCCAGGATCAACAAGAATCTGATAGACCATCTCTGTCTTATTCTCTCCAAGAGGGGTTAATATCCATTTGGCCTCAGCTATTGGTACCCTTAGAACGAAATGATCTTCTCTTTTGAAGTCAGTTGAGATGTTTTGTACTTGGACGAGCAAGGCCCCTGTCGCTTGATCAATCATATATCTGACCCTGGCCACACCATCTCTATCATAGAAGGGCCAAGGCATGCCAATTTTAATGTATATGTAATAGGTATCCTTGCTGCTCTCCAGGGCCGGAATGTCAACCCTAAAGGCCTCAGTGCCTCTTTCGCCATACTCTATCTTTGCATCGTCATCCCGTATAACGGCCTCTAAGACCGCTACAGGGGCATTTACTATGCCCATTGCCCTTATTTCATAAACACTACTCTTTGATGTAGTCCTGGCGTAAACAATGATCCCATCTGATTCGGTTATCTTTTCCCATTCGCTGTTATGATCTTTGCCTGATACAGGTGAAGCGGACAATAAGACAAGCATTAGTAGCGTCAAGAACACTTGCACGATTGTCATGGTACACCCTTTTTCCGTCACTGGCCAAAGCATTAGGGCAGGTAAATTGGAGGGGTTTTAAACCATATCCCAAAATCAAAAGTATTCTTTATCAAGACATACAGATTCCCGGGTGGGTATGCCGTGCACTATAACTGCGTCGCTTTGTTCACCCTGTTTTCTGCCGGTCCAATTATTCTCTGGCGTGGAAAAAAGTTACGTCATCACCTTCTCAAGCGGCACCGGCGCTGGTGCCGACAATGGTCATCAGTCCAAGAATAACAATGCAACTCAGAGCGGCATAGATTATAAGGCTGAGTATTTTATTTCCCTTTTTGATTTTCATAATTACCCCTTTCCATTGTGCCTAGCAGCACCAAATAGGCTATTATTGTACCAATGGCTATCGCAGCCAGATCAAAAAAATCAAAGGTTCCCACGAGGAAGTAGTTTTTACTAGCTTCCAAAAAGGGAACACCTTGAAACCAATCGGGAATGATTTTTAACGGCAATGAATTAAACCTTTGTCCCAGCTCGAACATGCAATCGAGAATAGACCAACCAGCACAAACGATGAGGCAGCCTCTTTTGTGACAAGATAGCAGACCTGCGGTTATCAATATGAATGAGAACACGTGAACAAAGGCCGGTAGACTGTTGCCAATTGGACCGAAAAAATTTGGGAGGATATCATGCAGGCCTATATTAATGCTAAATATGTGAACAAAATATGTCTGTTGGGGAGAACGGTCAACCAGATATACCAATGAGCCTATAAGCAGTACCATGAATCCAATAAAGATCTGCACCGCATTTATAAAACTGCCCCTGGCTGTGAGATTTTTGTGCATGCAAAAACATTCAGTGAAGGCAGGTCGTTGTGAAAAACGCCTGCCTGAAAAAAATGCCTAAGGACCTTATTTCTATGGCAATATTCATTTTCTCATTATAGGCCGGGCTTTCGTCAAATAATCAGGCTTTTAACAGTTTTCAGTTGATAATAAACATATAAGCTTATTAAATTTATAGCAAATTTACCGTTTTCTGTCAATGATAATCGCTCTTCAGCCCTTGGGCGCGTTCTCTTAATCGTTATCAAATTTACGCCTTACTCTTATCCGGATGAACCTTTTGTCCATGGTGAACAAGGGTCTAGATTCGTCATAGCCCCATTGGCAAGGCCGTCACCATGTTTATATATGAGGTCCCAATCAGAGTTTTTGGTTTGCCAACACAGGGAACTGTGCTAAAACCGGCCCTGGTTCAATGGGGCCACGAATTGTATGAGCGACATAATAAAAAAAGGGGACAATCCTCAATTCCCTGCCAATACGAGAAAAATCACGTGAAGCCTAAGGCTGTCATTTTCGATTTAGACGGAACTTTGCTTGATACCTTGGAGGATCTTGCAGATTCATTGAATCGTGTCCTGGAGGCCAAGGGCCTGCCCACACACCCAACGGAGGCTTTTCGCCATTTCGTCGGCAACGGAGAGGTCATGCTAGTGTCACGCGCGCTGCCGCCAGATAGGCGGAGTGATGCACTGACAGCAGATTGTTTGGAGGCTTTTCGCAGGGAGTACAACTGTAACTGGAACATGAAGACCAAGCCGTACGAGGGAGTATCGGAACTGTTGCATGTCCTTACTGAAAAACACATCGAGATGGCTGTGCTTACAAACAAACCTCAGTATTTCGCTGAACTCTGCATTCAGGAGTTTTTCTCCCCCTGGAAGTTTGCGGTGGTACTTGGCCAGAGGGATGGCGTGCCCATGAAGCCTGACCCTGCAGGCCCCCGAGAGATAGCCCGGTGTTTGGATATTCAACCACAGGAGTTTCTCTATCTCGGCGACAGTGACGTCGATATGAAAACTGCTACTCGAGCCGGCATGTTCCCAGTCGGGGCGATGTGGGGATTTCGTTCGGAGAAGGAGTTGCGAGAATCTGGCGCCATCGAGGTAATCGGCCGGCCAGCGGAACTTCTGAAGTTTGTCGACTAGACGCCCAACAAATGAAAATGGATGTCCCTAAATTGCCTTACTCATGGCGCAATGCCTCTATGGGATCGAGCCGAGCGGCTCTACGAGCAGGGAAATAGCCAAAGAATATCCCCACTGCAACCGAAAAAATAAACGCTACAACAATAATACCCAGGTCAAAAACGAAAGGGACCAACAAGATCTTGGCGAGCCAGGCAGACACAACTAAAGCAAGGATAATGCCCATAATCCCACCCAAGGATGAGAGCGCCACCGCCTCAACCAGAAACTGCAATAGCACTTCGCGTTCCAAGGCGCCAATTGCCAGCCTGGTGCCTATCTCTCGGGTTCGTTCGGTAACGGAGACCAGCATGATATTCATTATCCCAATCCCGCCCACCAACAGGCTCACCGCTGCAACCGCGCCGAGCAAGGAGGTGAGCACCATCGTCGTCCCGGACAATATCTTCGTTATCTCCCTCATATCCCTCACATGGAAATCGTCATCTTTTCCTGCAGAGATATGGCGCCGCTCTCGCATCAGCCTTTCGATGTCCCGCTTGACACTATCTATGGAGAAGCCGTCAAGCGCCGAGAGGTAGATGCTGTTGACATCCTTGTTTCCGGTGATACGCCGCTGGAGCGTGCGAAGTGGAATGAGGATAAAGTCATCCCGATCCGTGCCAAAAGTGGATTGTCCCTTCGCCTCAAAAACCCCAATTACTCGAAAGGCCAGCTTTTTCAAACGGATAATTGCACCCAACGGATCTTCAGTCCCAAAGAGTTCCTTGCACACCGTGCTGCCCAAAATGCACACCGCCTTGCCCGCCCGGAGTTCCCCATCGGTAAATTGCCTGCCCTTTTCAAGAGACCAGTCACGAACCGCCATGAACCCGTTGGTACTGCCTGTAACCCCGGTGGACCAGTTTCGGTTGCCATAAATAGCCTGGGTTGCGGACCCTGCGGTGGGCGCAACTGCCTCAATACCAGAGATTTCCATCCTGATGGCATCCGCATCTCCTACGTCGAACGGGGTCGCGGCCTCGCGGATACCGCCGGGACCATGGAAACCCTGCCCTGGCCTTATTTGAAGGAGGTTGCTCCCCAGGCTGGTGATCTGGGCCTTCACCTTCTCAGTAGCGCCACTGCCTAACGTGACCATGGTGATCACTGCCGCCACCCCGATAATGATCCCGAGCGACGTCAGGGAGGAGCGCATCAGGTTACGTCGGATCTCCCGGAGAGCCAGCAAAAAGGCATTCCATAGCATCATCCTGCTCCTTCCTGCTCATTGTCCGCTATCAGTCCGTCCACAAAACGGACCCTGCGCATTGCATAGTCTGCCATGTCCTGCTCGTGGGTGACCATGACGATGGTTAACCCCCGGTCCCGATTGAAGCGGGAGAGGAGTTCCATGATCTCCAGGCTGCGTGCGGTATCCAGGTTTCCCGTGGGCTCGTCGGCCAGCAGAACGGCGGGCTCTGTTACGATGGCACGAGCGATGGCCACCCGTTGTTGCTGGCCACCTGAAAGTTCGGCAGGGGAGTGACCTGCCCACTCTTTCAGACCCACTGCCTCAAGCGCATCAAGTGCTCTTGCGCGCCTTTTGTCTGAATGAATCCCTCGATATATCAAGGGAAGTTCGACATTCTCAAGAGCAGAAGTGCGGTCCAGCAGATTGTAACCCTGGAACACAAAGCCGAGAAAGTATCTGCGCAAGAGCGCCCGCTGGTTTCGGGTGAGCGTTCCCACGTCGACACCCTGGAACAGATAAGATCCGGATGTGGCTATATCCAAGCAACCCAGGATGTTCAGACAGGTGGACTTCCCCGACCCGCTGGCCCCCATCACTGCAACAAAATCACCTTCGGTAATGTACAAATCAATACCTCGAAGGGCCTGCATCGACGCGCGTCCGCTGCCATAGGCCTTGGTAACATCTTTTAGCTCTATTAAAGGCTTTTCGCCTGCGTGGTTATTCATTGTTTGGAAATCACTACATCCGTCAAAAGCGGCAGTCCCGGTCTGATATCCCCTGCCACAACTTCGGTCAATCGACCGTCCGTCACCCCCACCATGACAGGGATTGAGACGGCCTTGCCATTTCGCAAAGTCCACACAAGCCGCTGCGGTCCCTTTGAAAGGATCTTCTCCCGTTCTTCAGAAGAGGCCCGTCTGGGACGATGGGGAAGAAGGAGACTCAGCAGGCCGCCTTCGTTTTTTGTCGAATTCTGCCGCTGTGCCGGCAGAGTGAAGCGGAGCGCCGCATTCGGTATCAGCAAGGCGTCCTTCACACTTTTCACGATAATGTCAGCCGTAGCGGTCATCCCGGGCCGCAAGAAAAGATCCGAGTTATCAACGGTGAGCAAAGTTTCATAGGTGACCACCCCTGCAACCGTTTTGGGTGAAAAGCGAACTTCGGTGACCTGTGCAGAGAAATTGCGGTTTGGATAAGCGTCAACAGTAAACGTGGCCTTCTGCCCTTCCCTCACTTGGCCCACATCGGCCTCATCCACATCCACGTGAAGTTCCATTGCCCTTAAGTCTTCCGCAAGGGTAAACAGAACGGGCGTCTGCAGTGAAGCAGCAACCGTTTGTCCGGGTTCTACACGGCGCGACAGGACGATGCCGTTGATAGGTGAATGGATCACGGCCTTGGATAGATCCGTCTCGCGGACCTTTAGGGTGGCTCTCGCCTCAGAAACAGACGCCTTTTCGCTGGCTTCATCGGCCCATGCGCCCTGAAGAGCCGCTTCCGCCAGGTCCATTTCCGCCTGCGACGGCACCCTGCCGCCACTCAGTTTACGGGCTTGTTTCAACTGGGCGAGCTTGTTTTTGGATTGTTTGACATTCGCCTGAGCCTTTAGCACTTTGGCATCGGCGGACTCAAGGGCGGCCCTTGCCTGGAGGACCTGGGCTTGGAGCTTCGTGGTATCCAGCCGGGCGAGAACCTGCCCTACTTTCACGCGGTCGTTGTAATCCGCTTCAACTGTCTTGATGGTTCCGGAGACCTCGACTCCCATATCGACCTGATTGGTCGGCTCCAGGTTGCCGGTCGCGGTCACAGCGATGATGAGGTTCCCTTTTGTGACTTCCTGAGATTTGTACCGCACGGTGCTCTGCGAGTTTTTTGAGTGAAAGACGCTTGCGGCAAAGATGAGCACCAACACCAGCGTGGCCCAGATAATCCCTATCTTCAGACGGCGCCTCCGTCCCGAGGCGTGACTCGTGCCCAATAGTTGTCCCAAAGGGCTTTTTTGATCAAGATTGGTTTTGGTCATCCGTTTTCATCTCCCATTTTCCCCCGGGAGATGGAGCAGCCTCAACGGACGACCAGCCACCTCCCAGGGCCTTGTAAAGACGAATAATGTTTGAAGTCGCTGTGCCTTCGCTGCTTGCCAGCTCATCCTGAAAGGATTGAAGGGAGCGGGTCGCATCCAGGACATTGCTGAAGTCTACAAGCCCTGCATTATAACGGGCCCAGGACAGTTCATATGCGCGTCTGGATGCCGCCACAGCAGCTTTCAGTGATTCCCTGCGACGCTGTTCCTTGCCATAGGCCACGAGGGCATTTTCTACATCCTCCTGGGCATTGAGCACCGCTGATTCGTACTGGATCAGGGCCTGCTCCTGGCGGGCAGTCTGCACCTTGACATTCTGCCGGATGGCACCGGCATGGAAAATCTTCCAGGAAATGCCTGGACCGATGCTCCAGGTCCGGCTGGCCCATTCCCAGAGATCCCCGCTGGAAATGGATTCAAGCCCGATGGTTCCAAACAGCTGGAACTTGGGATAGAGATCTGCTGTTGCCACACCGATGCGGGCGGTCTGGGCCGCCAGGTTACGTTCCGCCCTCCGGATGTCGGGCCGATGACGCAGGGTATCCGCAGGGATTCCGATTGCCACCGTCACCGGAAGAACGGGAATAGGTTTTGCCTCCGCCAGTTCTATATGCATTGCGCCGGGCCTCTCGCCAAGCAGGACAGCCAGTCTATTTTTTGCCTTTTCCAGGCTGGTCTCCAGGGCCGGAATCTGGGAACGGGAGCTTTCAAGGATATAATGAGATTGCTGGACGGCCAGTTCATCAATGAGCCCCGCATGGTAGCGGGAAAGATTCAATTCGTAGATATCCTGCTGAGCTTTCATATTTGCCTTGAGCGCGGCCAGGCGCGCCTGATAAGTTCGGACATCCACATAGTTCTGGGCAACTTCGGCGAGCAGGCTCACCAAAACATCGTGCAGGTCCTCCTCTGTGGCCTCGATGTTGGCCTGGGCCGCCTCAACTGAGCGCCTTACACCGCCAAAAATGTCCAGCTCCCAGCCCGCATCAAAACCTGCTGAATAGAGGCTTCCAGTCTTTCCTGTGCCACTGTTTTCGCTGCTGTGACTTCTTGTTACGGATCCGGCAGCATCCAGGGTGGGAAAGAGATTCGCCTTCTCGATGCCCCGCAGGGCCCGGGCCTCACGCACCCTGGCCCTGGCCTCTTTAAGATCCAGGTTTCCCTGAACGGCGCGCTTCTCAAGACTGGCAAGTTCCGGATCGTGAAGAGTGGTCCACCAGTGGGCCAAGGCTTCGGGATTCAACGGGCTTGTCTTCAAGCCACTCTGCAGGTCGGTATGCCACTTTTGCGGCGCCTTGGTCTTCACCCTGGTATAGTTCGGGCCGACCGCCGCACACCCTGTGAAGGCTAGAATAGAGATGCCAGCCAGCACGTTCGTGTAATGATATCGTTTAAAGGGTATGGACCTCATATGTAATCTCTCCTTGCAGCAGCATTTCACATAAACATATCAAAAGCTCTCGTGGGTCAGGCTTTGATTTTTCCCTGACGACGTGCGCGCCAGGCGCCGGCCTTTTCACGGAATGACTGAAACGCAAAATAAAGGGGCGGGATAAAAAAAATCCCGACCAGTGTGGCTGCCAGCATGCCGGAAAAAACGGTCGTGCCGATGGCCTGGCGACTGCCGGCGCCGGCGCCGGTGGCGATCACCATGGGCGCCACGCCCAGGATGAAGGTAAAGGCGGTCATCAGCACAGGCCGGAAGCGGATCTGTGCGCCTTCCAAGGCGGCTTTATACACGGACAGCCCTTGTTCCCGGCGGTCTTTGGCAAACTCCACGATGAGGATGGCGTTCTTGGCGGCCAGGCCCACGAGCAGCACCAGGCCGATCTGGGCGTAGAGGCTAAGGCTATGGTGGGCTATCCACAGTCCGACCAATGCCCCCAGGCTGGCCACCGGGATAGAGAAGATGATGGACAGTGGGATGGTCCAGCTCTCATACTGACCAACCAGAAAAAGATAGCCAAATAACAGGGCCAGGGCGAACAGCAGCGCCACCTTGCCGCCGGCCTTGCGCTCCTGAAAGGACATGGAAGACCAGTCAAAGGCGAAGCCGGGGGGCAGGGTCTTGGGCGCCAGCCGTTCCATGGCCGCCATGGCCTCACCGGAAGAAAACCCCGGGGCCGCGTTGCCGTTGATCCGGACACTGGTGAACTGGTTATAGCGGTAAACGAGCTGGGGTGCCAGGACAGTCGACAGGGTGACCAGGCTCCTCAGAGGTACCATGTTGCCGTCGTTGCTCCGGACGTATAACCGGTTGATGTCATTAACGGCGTCGCGGTAAGGGGCATCGGCCTGGACCTTGACCTGATAAGTCCGGCCATAGAGGTTAAAGTCGTTGACGTACCCCGAGCCGAGCTGCTCCTGAAGGGTCGAAAAGACCCGGCTGACCGGGACTTTTAGGGTTTCAGCCCTTGTGCGGTCGAGGTTTACAAAAATCTGCGGTGTATTGGCCGTATAGGTTGAAAATACACGCATCAGGGCCGGATCCTGGTTGGCGGCGATCACCAGCGCCCGGGTCGCGGCGGCGATTTCCCGGGGCGGCTGGTTTTCCAGGGCCTGGAGCCGGAAGTCAAAGCCCCCGGTGGTGCCTATCCCAATGATGGGCGGGGGGGCAAAGGCAAAGATGTTGGCCGCGGAGATGGCCGAAAGCCGACCCATGGCCTGGCCTATTATGACATCCAACTGCTGATCCGGACGCTTTCGTTCATCCCATGGTTTCAAGATAACGATGCCAAAGCCCACGTTTTCGGCCGTGCCGCTGAGCAGGCTGAACCCGCTAACCCCCAGGACGTCGTCAACGCCATCGATGCTTTGAAGCGACCCTGTGACCTGTGCCATGACCCTGTTGGTTCGGGCGAGCGAAGCCCCCTCGGGAAGTTGAGCGTTGATAAAGAATGCCCCCTGGTCTTCCTGGGGCAGGAAGCTGATGGGGCTGTGGCCGAACAGAAACCAGGCGGCGCCGAGCACTCCGGCAAAAATCAGCATCGCAACAACCAGCCGCCGGATGAGCCAGGCTGCGCCAGACACATACATGTTGCGTGATGCGGCCAATGTTCGGTTAAACCAGGCAAAAGGCCCATGTTGCGGGTTTTTCGGTTCCCTGAGCAATAGGGCGCAGAGGGCGGGGCTCAGGGTAAGGGCGTTGATGGCCGATATCACCACAGAAGTGCAAATAGTCACGGCAAACTGCTTGTAAAGCTGGCCGGAGATGCCCGGCATAAACCCCACCGGCACGAACACGGCCAGCAGCACCAGGGTAGTGGCTACGATCGGTCCGGTGACCTGGCCCATCGCCCGGATGGTTGCGGGCTTGGGGCTCAGCTTTCGTTTGTCCATGACCCGGTAAACGTTTTCTACCACCACGATAGCGTCATCCACCACCAGGCCGATGGCCATGATAAGGGCGAACAGCGAGATGGTGTTGGCGCTGTAACCAAGGGCCAGCAGCACGGCAAATGTTCCGATCAACGAGACCGGGATGGTCACGGTGGGCACCAGGGTTGCCCGCCAGTCCTGCAGGAACAGGTAGTTGACGAATAATACCAGAAGAAACGTAATGGCCAGGGTCAGCTCGATTTCATGAATGGCTGCCGACACGTACTTGGTGGTATCATAGATGACCTTGTATTGCACATCGCTGGGCTGCCGCTTGGCAAGGCGTTTGAGTTCGGCCCGCACCGCTTTCATGGTGTCAATGGCGTTGGCGCCTGAGGACCGGTAGACGGCCATCCCCAGGGTGGTTTGGCCGTTGATGATCGAGTTGGTACCATAGTTCTTGGCCCCGAGCTCCACCCGGGCCACGTCGCGGACCCGTACCAGCCCCCCTTGATCATTGGTGCGCACGATAATGTTTTCGAAGTCTTTCGGATCGTTGAGACGCCCCTTGGCCCGCAGGGTGAACTGGAGCTGCTGGCCGGTGACGGCGGGCGATGTGCCGACTGAGCCAACCGCCGCCTGGACGTTCTGCTGGCGGATGGCCGCCATCACGTCATCGGCGGTCAATCCCCGGGCGGTGAGCTGATCCGGGTCCATCCAGATGCGCATGCTGTATTCAAACTCGCCGAAAATAAAGACGTCACTGACGCCATCGAGGCGCACCAGGGCGTCCTTGATGTTCTTGCTCACATAGTTGCTCAGGAAGAGCTTGTCTCTGGTGCTCTTGGGGGAAAAGAAGGCAACCGCCCCCAGCATATCGGTCGATCGCTTTCGCACGGTGATGCCCTGGGCCACGACTGCCTGGGGCAGTTTGGGGGTGGCAAGCTGCACCCTGTTCTGCAGGTTGACCTGGTCGATGTCCGGGTCAGTGCCCACCGCGAAGGTGACGGCCAGGCTGTATTGACCGTCGTTGGAGCAGCTTGACGACATGTAGAGCATCTTGTCCACGCCGTTGACCTCTTTTTTGATGGGTGCGGCCACGGTATCAGCCACCACCTTGGCATTGGCACCCGGATAGACTGCGGTCACGCGGATCTCAGGTGGAGTGATGGGGGGATACTGGGCCACCGGGATGTTAAACAGGGCAATGAGACCTGCCAGGGTAATAACAATGGACACCACCATGGCCAGCCGCGGGCGTTCGATGAAAATCCTTGAGATCATGGATTACCTCCCTAGCCCCTCTGCGGTAGTGGTTTTTACGGTCTGGCCAGGGCGGACCTTCTGTACCCCCTGGACGATGATCATCTCCCCCTTGGCCAGTCCTGATTCGATGGCCCAACTTGAGCCGACAAAAGGCCCTGTTTTGACCCGGCGCTGAACCACCCGGTTATGGTTATCAACCACCAGTACATAGGGACCCTCACGGTCTTCCTGTATGGCAGATTGCGGTACCACCGGCATTAATTTGGGCTTGCTTTTGTTCACCAGGACGGTGACATACTGTCCCGGCAGCAACAGACCGTCGGGGTTGTCGAATACCGCCCGGACCGTGATGGTGCCT
>Ga0307425_1001364_pt1 | contig 14703 bp, 12 predicted proteins | sample SalMarWE160330MG_FD_202152 | JGI IMG/M metagenome (GOLD analysis project Ga0307425, IMG submission 202152) | Salt marsh sediment microbial communities from the Plum Island Ecosystem LTER, Massachusetts, United States - WE1603-30 | ecosystem: Environmental > Aquatic > Marine > Intertidal zone >... | reverse complement strand
AGCTACAGCTTTACAGATGTTGGTTTGTCTGCAGGAAATTACTCATATAGACTGAAACAAATTGACTTCAATGGTATGTTTGAATATTCAAAAACAATTGAAGTTGAAGTTGTGGTGCCGGATGTATACTCATTAGCTCAAAACTATCCGAACCCATTCAACCCAAGCACTAAAATTACATTCTCGCTTGCTGCTGATTCTAAGGTAAGCCTGAAGGTATTTGACGTGCTCGGTCAGGAAGTAGCTTCTCTGATTAATCAGGATCTGACTGCCGGAGTTCATAATGTTGACTTCAACGCAGCAGGCTTTAATAGTGGTGTTTACTTCTATAGGATTGAAGCGACTGGTGTGAACAATGCCAAATTCGTTGATGTAAAGAAAATGATATTAATGAAGTAATACTAAATTCATAATCATTTCTGAGGGCACAAATTACTGTGCCCTTCTTTATTTTAAATAAGGTTAAAAGAGTGAATCCGTAATTATTGTTTGAAACTAATCAGTTCAACATCCACACATTAAATGTAAGCACTGTAGAAAGGAGAACCCAGGCAGAATATGGAAGAAGCAGGTAAGCAGCTAATGGAGAAAAACGCCAGATAAGAAAAATCAGCAATGTAAGATTTGCAACTAGTAGTACCGCCTGAAAAAATGCCAGACCGATCTGCTGCTGATTAAAAAAAAGAATATTCCATCCAACATTCAGAATTGCATTCAATACAAATAATGCAATTATTAATCCAAAGTTTTTTGCTGATGAATATTTATTCCAGATTATTAATATTGATAATGAACTCAGCACGAAAATTATAGTCCACGCTAACACCATTAACGAATTTGAAGGTGTCCATTGCGGAAGATTAATTGTTTTGTACCATGCCATTCCAACATCTGCAAAATAGGAGGCAGCAGATGCGGTAATCAAAACAAATAGCGGAATGAGTAAATAGTTTATCTTTAATCTGCTGATCAATTCTCACTCACAATTTTATTCAATTTGCAATGAAATAAATGAATAAAAGATAAATGAATCAAACACTAATTTTATACCGATTTTGCTACAGAACTCTATTTTCTTAACTGAAAAATTGTATTACCGACTTCCTCCACTGGGAGCTGGCAGGCACCTTTTTCACAGATGTAAATTAAAGTTTTTCCTTTGACATACCTATCCTTCAAGACATCGAGTTCTCCTTTTTCAGTTGAACCAAACAGAACAATATTGGGTAAGTATTTTTTAACCAGTGAGTCTCTTTTTTCGAAGCACTCATTGCCAACAATTCCAACTTCGTAATAAGGATAAGTCAAATATGCTGCTGCCGTTAACCAGTATGAGTTAAAAGTAGGATTTTTTATTATAGATTGTTTCATCGAATTTACCAGATTAAATGCCAATTCCTCATAATTATTATTGAAGAAAAATTTAGATAGTTTAATCAATCCAACTGCGAAAGATGAATTTGATGAAGGGATTACATTATCTGAAAAATCTATTTTACGTGTTATTAAAGCTTCATCAATGTCAGAAGTGTAAAAGAACATTAGAGAATCTTTATCGCTGAAATGAAGAATAACATAGTCAGCAAGTTTTTTTGCAGCATTAATCCACTTCTCATCAAACGTGGCTTCGTATAAAGAAATGAATGCTTCAATTGTGTAAGAGTAATCATCAAGAAAAGCATTAATTGTACTCTTACCATTTTTATAATTTCTGTTTAGTCTTCCATCTTCATTCATCATATTCTTTAAAATGAATTCGCCATTTTTTAAAGCGGACGATAAAAATTTCCCTTCATTAAAAGTAAAGTAAGCATCAACATATCCTCTCAACATCAATGCATTCCAGGAAGTTAGTATTTTATCATCAAGTCCGGGTTTTACTCTTTTGTTTCTTGCATCAAATAAAATCTTTTTTGATTCGCTAATTATTTTCTCAAATGTTTCTTCACTGATTTGATATTTCTTAAACAGTTCCTCTTTTTCCTTAGTGATAAACGAAATGTTTTTCCCTTCCCAATTGCCAATTGATGAAACAGAAAAGTAATCACAGAAGAGTTCGGAATTTTTCCCCAGCAAATCATCTATTTCCTTTTTAGTCCAGACATAATATTTCCCCTCCTCTCCTTCCGAATCAGCATCCAATGAGGAATAAAACCCACCGGATGTATCAGTCAACTCTTTTTCAATAAACTCCAAAGTTTCGTAAACAATTCTCTTATAGTTCTCATTATCTGTTACCTTAAAAGCCGCAGAATATAAACTAACAAGTTGACCATTATCGTAGAGCATTTTTTCAAAGTGAGGGACTTTCCATATTTCATCGGTTGAGTAACGTGCAAAACCACCACCAATCTGATCGTAAATTCCACCATCAGCCATTTTATCAAGAGTTATGGTTATAGCTTCTAACACCTCTTGATCTTTAGTATGGAAATGATAGGTCAAAAGGAATTGATAAATGTTTGGCATTGGAAATTTGGGAGCGCCTTTCGTTCCACCGTTTGTAAAATCAATATATGAAATAATATCCCCGAATGATTCTTCAATCTCCTGCTTTGTAACGGCTGAACTATTCTCTTCAATACCCGGTACTTTCATTCCTTTTAAAGCATTTGTCAGCTTTTCTGCTTCCTGGTCAAATCTTATCGGTTCTTTTTTATAAAGATCGCTAAAGTAATGTAGAATTTTTACCCAATCATCTTTTCTAAAATAAGTCCCGGCATAAACCGGTCTGCCATCCGGTAGAGCGATGACATTCAAAGGCCAACCACCTCTGCCTGTTAAAAGATATGCTGCATCCATATAAATTTGATCAATGTCCGGCCTCTCTTCCCTATCAACCTTAATAGAAACAAAAAAGTCATTCATCACACGCGCGACGGAAGTATCTTCAAATGACTCGTGTTCCATCACGTGGCACCAGTGGCAAGCAGCGTAACCAATACTTATTATTATTAATTTGTTTTCTGATTTAGCTTTTTCAAGGGCTTCGTTTCCCCAGGGATACCAATTAACAGGATTATTCGCGTGCTGAAGAAGATAAGGACTTGTCTCATCTGCTAATTTATTTCTGAATTTCATTCTATGATCCTCTTAGCATTACAACTAACTATTAAAGTAAATAAAAAAAGAAATATGAAAATCTCTTTTACTAAGATTTTTTTCATTTTCTATGTTAACAATTAATTAAAATTTAAGTTCAAGCTCGATAGGACAGTGATCTGAGCCCATCACGGAAGAATAAATAGAGGCAGACTTAATATTATTTTTTAAATTTTCACTTGCATAAAAATAATCTATCCGCCAACCGACGTTTCTTTCACGAGCACGAGTTATCATATCCCACCAGGTATATTGATCCGGTTCCTGGTTGAACATTCTGAAAGTATCTAAAAACCCGGCGGCGAGAAATTTGTCAATCCATTCTCTTTCTTGTGGAAGAAATCCTGATACATCCGAATTTTCTTTTGGTCGTGCAAGGTCAATTTCTTTATGTGCAGTATTTACATCACCGCAAACAACAATTTTTTTATTCTGTTTAAGAAGCTTCTTGCAGTGCTTTAAGAATGAATCGTAAAAATCCATTTTGTATTGCAACCGTTCTTTAGAAGCCTTTCCATTCGGAAAATAAATATTAAAAAGAATAAATTCGTCAAACTCTGTAATGATGAATCTTCCTTCGCTGTCAAACTTTTTAATTCCTAGTCCTTGCTGAACATTTTTTGGTTTGAGCTTTGTGTAAGTAACAACTCCACTGTATCCCTTCTTTTCAGCTGAAGAAAAATAAGATTCGTAGCCATTAACATTTTTTAACTCATCAACTAACTGATCGGGATGCGCTTTTGTTTCCTGAAGACAAAGTATATCTGGATTTTCTTTTCTAAACCAATCCAATAGACCTTTTTTATGGCTCGCACGGATTCCGTTTACATTCCAGGAAAGAAGACGTATTTTTTTATTTGGCATTTTACTTCCTTAATAAGACTAAATTTTTACTTTTTAATTAATAATGCATGATTCCTTGTAAAAAATTACTGAATCTAATTTTGAGCAATCAATCTCCAAATCTGAGTTACAAAAAATGTGACAATGAGTCCCATTACGATTGGTAAAAAAGTAGAGATCATAGTCCACTTTACACTTTTTGTTTCTTTGTAAATAGTGTAAATGGTAGTAGAGCAAGGATTATGCAGCAAACTAAAAAGCATCAGGTTGATTCCTGTTAACAATGTCCAGCCACCGGCAACAAGAATATCTTTTGTTGCAAATGCAGAATCGAGTTGAAACATAACTCCGGAACCTTCTCCAACTCCTGTTAATCCTAAACTCATTACAGTTAACATCAGAACTGTTGGAATTACAATCTCGTTTGCAGGAATTGCAATGATGTATGCAAGTATAATTACTCCATTTAATCCTAAAATAAATGCGAATGGATTAACCCAATTCATAAAAATATTCCCAACACTTTCACCACCAACCGTAATGTTTCCAACGAGCCAAATGACAATTCCTGCTGGAATTGCAAATACTATTGCACGCCACAAGACAAAAATTGTTCTGTCAATTAAGGAGGTATAAAGCGTCCGTAGAACTCTTGGTGGACGATATGGTGGTAATTCAAGGCTAAATGCAGACGCTTCGCCTTTCAGAACAGATTTAGATAATCCCCACGAAACAATTAAACTGAAAACTATACCCAGCACTGCAATAAATACAACTGCAGCAGCAGATACAATTCCGGCAATGTAAGCAGGCGCCGCTGCACCAATAAAAATTGTTGCTATAAGAATCTGAGTTGGCCATCTTCCGTTACATAGTGAGAAATTATTAGTTATTATTGCAATTAATCTTTCTCGCGGACTATCAATCACCCTCGTTGCAACTACACCCGCAGCGTTACATCCAAATCCCATTGCCATTGTTAATGCCTGCTTGCCATGCGCACCAACTCTTCTGTAAAGACTATCCATATTGAAAGATACACGAGGCAGATATCCAAAATCTTCAAGTAATGTAAATAACGGAAAGAATATCATCATCGGTGGAAGCATAACGCTGATAACCCAGGCCATCGAAAGGTACGCACCGTCTATCAATACACCGTCTAGCCAAAACGGTAAACCAATAGCAGCAGAAAAACTTTTTAAAGCTGGGTGAACAGTATCTAAAAGTAAGGAGGCAATAAGGGAAGATGGTACATTAGCACCAACAATAGTCACCCAAAATACGACACCAAGAATTAAAAACATTATTGGGAACCCCAGATACCGGCTTGTTAAAATTCTATCAATCTTCTGTTCCCAGCTAATAGTTTCCTTTTCTGCAGGAAGAGTAACTGCACGCTTTGTAATATCAGATGCATTTAAGTAAATAGATTCCATTAGGGTATCGTGAAAATTCTCACCCACTTCCCAGCGTAAATTATTCGCAGTTGATAAAATTGCTTCTTTGCCTGATTGTTGATTATTCATATACGATTAAACTGCCTGCTCCATCTCTAATTTCTTTTTATCTCCTGAATAAATTTTACCTAATTCTCCATTCCTGATCGAATCAATTATACTCTGATCACCTTCAAGCAATCTTAAAGCAACCCATTTTACATTTGGCAGGTTTGGGAATTCTTTAAGAAGCATTTTACTAAGCTTCTCCACCGCAAAGTTTAATTCTCGGGATTTACTTTTCAATCGATGCGGTTGGCATATATACTTACCTGTCGCAACTTCGTAAATAGAATTCAAAAGTTCATTCATTCCCTTATTATATCGAGCAACTGTAGGAATTACCGGAATGCCTAAATCCTTTGAGAGCATTCTTTCATCAATCTTAATTTTATTTCTTTCCGCTTCATCCATCAGGTTAAGGCAAAGAACGGCTCTTTCTGTAATTTCTAAAATCTGTAAAATAAGATTGAGGTTTCTTTCAAGCCTTGTTGCATCTGCAACAATTACTGTTACATCAGGTTGACCGAACAATATAAAATCCCTTGCTACCTCTTCATCAGTACTTGTTGAGAGAAGCGAATAAGTTCCGGGAAGATCTACTAGTTTGTATTTAGAATTGTTGAATTCGAATCCACCTTCTGCGCGTGTTACAGTTTTACCCGGCCAGTTGCCTGTATGCTGCTTTAAACCTGTTAAATTATTGAATACGGTACTTTTACCTGTATTAGGATTTCCTGCCAAAGCAACAACAAAATCGAAGTTGCTCATATCTATGCCAAGTCTTTTCAGATTCCCAGCGTTATGTATGGGGCATACTTCGCAATTATTTGCATTCAAACTCATAATTAATTAATTCCTTGACTAGTAGTTACTAAGTAGATGCGGTCGGAAAGTATTTTCCTCAGAGCAATTGAAGCCCCTTTAATTCTATAGGCTGTAGGATCACCAGAAGCACTTTTCAACTCTGCAACAATTTCAGTTCCCGGAACTACTCCAAGATCCATCAGTCTTCTTCGCTGCTGACCTCTCAAAGCTTTTGAAATTCCGAGCACTGTTCCTTTCTCACCAGTTTTTAATGAGGATAATCTTTTAAATTTTCCTTCCACTGCTTTTTCAATCTTAATTGAAAAAACAGTGATGTTTTTAGCAAACAACGGGGCAAGTAAACATTCTTCTCCGTTTGCAGTAAACCTCACACGTTCCTTTGTAGATTCCAGCATCCTTACTTGCATACCAGGATATAATCCTTCAGCAACAAGCTGCTGGTATATCGCGTCTGGTTCATCTTCAATGTGAATGATGCTTGCAAACTCACCAAATTGTAAATCAGTCAGTGGTTTACCTTTTTTATCCGGAAGATTACCATCGGTAGATGGAATAGGATCTCCGTGAGGATCAAAAACGGGATTACCAATTTGTGCAGCCAGAGCATCTGCATCAGAAGGTGTTAACTTATGTTCGAATTCTTCAGCGGAATGATGCCATTCCAGTTCATCTAAACCGGTTTCATCAGCAAGATATTTTTCCCACAACCTGTGAACTCTAATAATGCGAAGTGCATATGATCTTCCCTCACTCGAGAGCTGAAGTGTTTCCAGATGTGTACTTAACATTCCCATATTCTCCAGCTTTGTAATTAATTCTGCTGCTTCGTCTTCAGAAATTGCTAGCTTTCCAGCGACGCTATTTAGTGTGCAACCTACTCCGTTGTATTCACAGTTGTAAAGATGTTTTAGAGCATCTTCAATTAATACTCTTTTAGAAATCGTCTTGCTTCGTTTCATCCTGGCAACTAATCCTTTTTGCGGAAAGAATGAAACTACTGCAAGTAGAATTATTCCTGAACCTATTAACAATGTTATTAATGGATCTGTCATAGTTACCTTCTAATTAACTTCCGTTACGAAAATATTTGCTGCAACTTTGTTGCTAATACTTGTTTTCTTCTTATCTACTTCAATTAATAAAGAATGATCAAACTCAAGTGTATCCAAAACAGTAACTTCTTTATTCAATTCAATCCCGATATTAGTTATGTATTGCAAAAAGCTGCTATCAAAATCATGAACACGATTTACCTTCACTGAATTACCCTTTTCTATAGTACTTAGTGGAGTACCTAAATTGCCTTTGGGCATTTTTCCGTTTCTATCAGGTATTGGATCACCATGAGGATCGAATTCGGGATAGTCCAGCATTTCTTCCATACGATTAATCAATTCATCAGAAGATGAGTGTTCAAGATTCTCTGCTTCGTTATGAACTTTATCCCAGGGTAAACCAACAATCTGATGCAAAAAAACTTCCCAGATTCTGTGTCTTCTTACCATACTTCTTGCGTAGTCCTCACCGCTTTTAGTTAGCCTTATTCCCTTATAACGTTTATAATCGACGTAACCTTCTTTGGAAAGTTTACGGAGCATATCGGTTACCGCTGCGCCTGATATATTGAGTTTCTCAGCAATCTGATTTGCTTTAATAATCCCACTGCTGTCTGACGATTTGTAGATTACACTTAAATAATCTTCTTTTGATATATTTCTCATAATTAAGTAAACTATTTATTTAAGTTTAAGCATACTTAATTTATTAATCAAGTATATTTAATAATCCCACACAGCATTTATGTTTAAATAACGATTCTAGTTAAATAATACAAGAAACTGAGTATTATTTACTAGTTTGAGTCAACTATTCATCAATTTATACAAATAAAAATGGGTCGATTTTTGAGATATTTATTATTGTTGTAATGTTTTTTTCAATAACAAATTTTTCTTGAGAATACATATGATCAATTCTGTAAATAAAAAACTCACTGAAAATTTATCATCATTACTAAAGTCAGTCATCTTCTTCACATCGATTTTAGTGTTTACGTTCAGTTGTTCCGACCGAAAAAATGAAAAAGATGAAAGAATTATTATAGGTATTGAATCGGATGTACAGACCATAAACCCGATGTACGCTTTTAGTTACGCCGAAGGAAATCTCATTGATTTGCTTTTTATGAAACCGGCAATTGAAAGATGGAATGATTCAACGGGAATGATAGAATTTCAACCGATGCTTGCTGCGAAATGGGAATGGAATGATGATCATGACATGCTGAGACTTTATTTACGAAAGGATGTTTTTTGGTCGGACAGTGTTCCTATAACTGCTGATGATATTGCTTATACATTTGATGTTTACTCTGATCCAAAAGTTGAAAGCAGATTCTTCGGACAATTTAAAAATTTTTATGCTCTAGATGATTCACAAATAGATATTAAAAAGACCTTTAAAGTTATCTCACCAACAATTCTTGAAGTTTATTTTAGAAAGGACAGCGATCCAAGTTTATTAGATATTAATCTGGAAATTATTCCTAAGCACATCTGGTCGAAATATAAAAAGGAAGACTTGCCACAAGCACAAGGTAATTTTGAACCAATCACCAGTGGTCCCTTCAAGCTTATAAAATGGGAACGGCAAGCTTTAATTTCATTAAGTATCGATAGTTCTTCATTCCTTTACAATCCTGATAATATAAAGGAAATTATTTTTAAAATTGTACCTGATTATAAGTTGAGAATAACTCAGCTTAAAACAGGCGCTATCGATATTGTGGACAACATAAAAAGTGAGGACATAGATGAATTGAAATTAGTAGAGAAACTGAATGTAATATCGTTAAGAGGTAGGGATTACGATTATATAGGTTGGAATCACATTGATCCGCAGGAATATCAAAAATCGAAATTTGTTCCTAATAAATTATTTTCCTCCGCAGGAATTAGAAAAGCGTTGACCTACGCCATTAACAGGCAGGAGATTGTCGAAACCTATTTAGATGGTTTTGGGGAATTGTGTAAAGGACCGGTATCACCAATGTTTAAAAGCTATTATAATCCTGGTTTGCAAACAGATGGTTTTAACCCGGCAAGGGCAAAAGAGATATTAATGGCAAATGGATGGGAAGATAAAAACGGTGATGGTATTCTTGAAAAAGGAAATGTTGAATTCAGTTTCGATTTATATATAAGTACGGGCAACCCGCGAAGAAACTATGTTGCTACTATAGTAAAAAATAATCTGAAAGCAGTTGGTATTGAAGCAAATATTCAAATGCTGGAAATGGGTGCTTTTGTAGAACGGCTAATGAAAAGGAATTATGATGCCTGGATAGCCGGATGGACAATACCTGTTCCTATAGATTTGAATCCATACTGGAATTCAGATAAAGAATTAGGATTCCTTAATTTTTCATCATATCAAAACAAAGAAAAAGATGAAATTTTAAACCAACTCCAGCAAAGGATATCGGAACAAAAGAAAATAGAATTATACAAAAAACTGCAGAGTATATTTTATGTAGATGAACCGGTGACGTTTCTTTATTGGTTTGATAACATAATCGTTTATAATAAACGAATATCAAAAATAAATTTCTCAATGCTTGGCTTAGTTAAAAATGCGTGGGGGTGGAGAGTGGAATAACAAATTTGCTTTTTATTTTGCAAGAGGTACTGAAAAGTAAAAAGTTGATCCTTCATTCTTTTTACTTTCTACCCAAATTTTCCCTTTCTGTTTTTCTGCCAATTCTTTACAAATTATTAACCCAAGTCCGGTACCTGATTCTTCTGAAGTTCCATTTGTTGAAAAACCTGCATCGACAAGGAAAAGATTTGGAATGTTTTCCTTCTCGATTCCAACACCAGTATCCTTAACTTTTATTATCGCCATTTCATTTTCAATATCAGAAAAAACAGTAATTTTGCCACCAGGATGTGTAAACTTGATTGCATTTGAAATCAGATTTCTTAAAATTGTTTCAGTCATTGATTTGTCTCCAAATGCAAAAAGGTCCGGCTTAATACTGTTACCAAATTCAATTTTTTTGTTTTTCAAATTTTGTTCATACAACAATGCCATATTATCTACCAGACGTTGAATTTTTAACCGTTCCGGCTGGTAGTTTATTGTACCTGTTTGTATTCTCGACCATTCTAAAAGGTTTTCCATAAGTGAAAAAGTTGTTTTGGATGCAACAGCTGCATGAGAGATAAATTCCTTTTTTTCTTTCTCATCCAATGATTCGTACTCTGTGTTTAAAATGTCCAAAATACCCATAAGGCCACTTAGAGGGCTGCGTAAATCGTGTGAAATAATTGAAAAAAACTTGTCTTTTGTTGCAATAGTTTGAACGAGCTCCTTATTTAGATTAGATATTTTAGCTTCAAATTCCTTCTGATCATGAATACTGATACAAGAACCAATGAATCCCATATAAACATTATCGTGACTATAACGTGGAGTACCTTTTATTAACATCCACTCGTAATTACCTTTTTTATCCATAAATCTAAAGTCAATCGAGAAAGGTTTTTTGTCCCTCAGTGCTTTTTGATAATAATTTACCAGTTTTTCAAGATCGTTTGGGTGTACATTATTTAACCAGTTAATTCCTAACTGATTGCCCAATTCTCGACCTGAATAATCAAGCCACACTTTATTAACGAAACTAAAGAGTCCTTCCACATCCGCTATCCAAATCATAACCGGGGCGGTATTTGCCATGTTCTTAAATCTTTCTTCACTATCCCGGATTATTTTTTCTTTCATTTTCTGGGGTGTGAAATCAATTATAGCCAATACACAGAATTTATCTTGCGTATCGTGGTCCTTAAAACACCTGAACATCGAGAAGACACTAAGATTGTTACTATCAGGTGTTCTGATTATCATCTCAGCAGTATTAGAGATTGGTGTTCCAAATGATTTTTGCAAAATATTTTTAAATTGATTTGTCTCCTCTTCTGAAACAAATTCAATAATATTTTTTCCAGCCAACTTTTCTGCACTATAACCAATTATTGATTCTGCGAGTTTGTTCGCGTTCTTAATCACAAGATTTTCGTCAAGTATAAAAGCAGCTGTGGGAAAATATTCTATGAATTGAAATAACTTTTTGTCCAGAGTACCTGGTGATAAAGTTTCAAGTATATCGACAATGTTGTTCATTATTGAATGATTATCTACTTTTTCCGACGAATTAATAAATATTTAAATTCTTTAAATAAACGCATATACAAATTGCTTATAATATCAAAATTCATCCTCAAACAAAGTGCCGAAAGTTAAAATAGATAAAAAAAGCTAGTTTTTTTAAAGTTTTTGAAAATGTTTCAATAGATAACACATTCTAATTTCAATACACGTTTTCATTCTTATAATACGCCACCAATAGCTATTTCTTTTTATTAGAGCTATAAAATCGCTAAATGGTTAATGGCATTTAATTAGGGTCTTTCAGAAACCAAGATTTGGGGAAAATCCATCTTTCAAATCTTTACTCGTTAGATAGGAGTGGAGCTAAAGCTTAAGACTATTTCAATTTAAGTAATATTTAGCACTAACTATCTAGAGAGTCCGCAATGGAAATATTGACACTTCTTGTAATCCTAACCGGTATTACTCTGCTCCATTTTAGTATTCTTAATATTCACTGTACAATTCTGTCGTGCAGACAAAATTGGAAGAAATAATCGTAATTAATCTTTATCACAATAATGTAGAGGATAAAACAATGGGAAAATTCATAACACTCAGTTTATTCTCGTTCTTGCTTTTCTTCGGATGTAATCAGGAAACTGATGTTCTTTCCCCAACTCAATTGGATAATAATTCATATCAACTTGTTAAACTTCCTCCAAAGTCAGGGCTTAACGTTGAAACCACATTCTCTAAAACTGAAACAATTGATGCAGAGCATGGTGGAGAAATAAAAATAAAGGAAAGCTATGTTGCTGAGAATGGAAAAACTGTCAAAATCGATGCAAAATTAAAAGTTAAAAAGAATTCTTTTTCTGGCATTGTTGACATCACTATGACGATAGATGATGAATTTGCTGCTGTTTTTTTTACACCGGCAATGGTTTTTAGCATACCAACAGAACTTAATTTGAAATTTGAAGGAATAGACCTGGATAAATTACATGTGATAAACGGGGATTATGAATTTGTTTATATAAGTGATGCTTGGGATATAGAACAAGTAAATTATAATACCATGAACGTCGACGAATCCAAGGGTAAAGTTTGGGTTACCGAGGCGGACATAAATCACTTTTCTCGATATGGTTGGATAAGATAATAGAACAAGCAAATAATAATTTAATTAACACAACACTTTATAAGGGACAAAAAAATGAAACAATTTATAGGCTTTCTCTTCGTAGCTCTGCTTTTGATCCTGGGGTGTGAACAGGTGACTGATGTTAACTCCCCACCGGAACAAATATTAAATAAAAAGTTAATACAACTTCCAACACCAATTGGTCCGGGTGTAGAGGATTATCATACTGAGTCCAAGGATATTGACGGTGCAACCGGTGGTTGGTTCTCCGAAACATTTAGTTACCAAGGAGGTATAAATGGCACGGTAAACATTATTTCAACATTGCATTTTTATGCAAATTCTTTCACTGGTACAAAGACTATAACACAGACCTTTGACACCGAAACTGCTGCAATCACTTTCGGACCTTCAATGCAGTTTAATGTTCCTGTTGATTATACTCTTACAATTACCGGTGTAGATTTAACTGGTGTAGATCCTACTACGTTAGATTTCGTTTACATAGATGCAAACGGAAATATGTATGCTGTCCAAAAAGATTATGTTACTATGGATTTAAGCAATGGTATATTAAAAGTAAAGAATGCAAAATTAGATCACTTTTCAAGATACGGCTTCGTAAACTAATTCCTATTGGAGGAAAAAAGATGCAAAAGATAGCATACAACAAATTTGAGCACAAACTCAACAACTATCTGAAAGATTACCTTTCAGACGATTCGTACGATCATCTGAAAGAAAGGTTGGATCTTAAGGAAAAGAATGCAGATTTAGTTTCAGAAAAAATAAATGAGTTTTATAGGGAACAACTGCAAATCGATAAAAATCCTTCAAAAGACCGCATCAGGATTGACAGGATAATTACTTTTTCAGAAAAAAGTTTGCCTCAGGAAAAGTTTTGCAAATTACTTGTTGATCTTGGCAGAATATGCCTTTCCGAAGGTAAGATAGATCTTTCAAATGAGATTTTTAGAAAGGCAAACAAGCTAACTAATAATGATCTTACAAAGGCTGAGTCATTGCTCGGATTAGCAGATGTTTTAAGCAGGAAAGCTAAATGGACCAAAAGTATGGAAACCATTTACGAAGCAAAGGCGCTGTTCAAATCGATATCCGATTACCGTGGATTGGCAAAATGCGAAAACCTTCTAGGTACAATCTTCGGAGAGCTTGGAGACATATTAAAAGCTAAAAAACATTTACTGACCAGTTTATCCCTTATAAAAAGTGATGAAGATTTAGAACTGGCAGCTAATTTATATTCAAACCTTGGAATTGTGTACAGCATCCAGGAAAGTCCCCAGGCTTCAATTAGCCATTTAAACAAGGCATTAGCTATCTACAATAAACTTGGCAATGATAAAAGTTCTTCTGAAGTAAGTTTAAATATTGGCATAGTTCATTATGAATCGGATAATTACGATGCTGCTATGGCAGCTTTGAACACAGCAATTGAAACTTCAAAAGCAGGTCGTTTCTTATCAATTCTTTGTCTTACTTACCTTGCTAAAGCCCAGGTACTTATCAAGTTAGATGACTTTTATTATGCTTCCGAGTTTGCCAACAAAGCTTTAGAGATCAGCCATAATTCGGACGATAAATTAACCCTGGCTGATATATATAAAGTAAAAGGAATAATTGAAAGACATTTAGAAAATTTTGCAGCTTCTGAGACTTATCTCCTCAACAGCTTAAGAATTAATGAGAATCTTAATAATGAATTGAATGTTGCTGAAACATCTTTTGAACTGGGTCTGTTGTACGAAAAGATGAAGGATGCAGATTCTAAAAATATTTATTTAAAGAGATCACGAGATTACTTTAAGAATATAGAGGCTAATTCAAAGGTTGATATAATTGAAGAGATGTTAGAATTTAGTCCGGCTATATAAACCAATTGCTTATAAAGAGGTTAAAATGAATATTAAAAATAAAAGCATAGTGAAGGATTTAAAACAGCTCCTTATTAATTACCTTACGAAAGCTTCAGCCAAAGATTTTATGAAAATACTTGATGAAGATACTTCACTAAAACCGGACCAGAAACCTGAAATACCGGAATCCGAGAAATTGCAAATTGAGTATGAACTACCAAAGGGAATTAATTATAGAATACCGGTTGATAAGGTAATT
>Ga0307425_1001363_pt1 | contig 14707 bp, 10 predicted proteins | sample SalMarWE160330MG_FD_202152 | JGI IMG/M metagenome (GOLD analysis project Ga0307425, IMG submission 202152) | Salt marsh sediment microbial communities from the Plum Island Ecosystem LTER, Massachusetts, United States - WE1603-30 | ecosystem: Environmental > Aquatic > Marine > Intertidal zone >... | reverse complement strand
AACAATGTGTGCGCAGGTAAGAATAGCAACTTTCCCTTCCTTAAAATAGATTGTTGTACCGCTACCTGACGTGGATTGATCTGCATATCCTTCGGAAATAGCTAAGCTTTTAAGATCAGCAGTCTTAAAATTTCCTATTGTCAGATTTGCACTTTGGTCGAAGATATAAGTTTTATAAAATATACTACTGTGAATTCTTTGAACTGTAAGACTAATATTTCTTAATTCGTCGGAAGCTCCTTTATACGGAAATTCACTATCGTATTTTCCATCACGAAGTATTGGATAAATGTCTTTGTAGCTGGCGGTTGAGCAATTATTTATTATAAAGGGGATACAAAGAACAGAAAGTATTAATGAAACAGATTTCATCCTTTTCATCTCTTGTCTCCCAAATAAAAGTTAAATTTTAATAGTTATCGCTACTTACTTGTTTGATGCTTGACTTTAAATCCTTTCTTCATCCAGCCTTTAGCGAGCAATAATCCAATTGGTGAAATGATAGCAATGAAACCGTAAATTAACCACATTGTTTCTGTATTCATTTCAGACGGCAGAGTACCCGATGGACAATACTTCATCAAAAACCAACCAGAATAGAGACTTGTAATTACTTTTGTAAGGAACCAGGGAAACTGGCCTATCCCCATATAAATTCCGGTCATGTTTTTAGGTGCGATTTCCGCAACCCACTGCAAGAACCTTGGCTGCCACATTGCTTCCCCAATGGTCATCAGGGTAATATATGTTAAAAGAGTGAACAAATTGGGACCTAGTGCAAGGATAAATGTTGGCGAAGCCATCACAAAAGTCCCAACTATCATCATGTTATAGGTATCTTTCTTTGATGTTAAAGCGGTAACCATTGGTGTAAGAATAAAGATGAGTATCGGATTGAGATTAACGAAAAATTCAAAATTGTCTTCTACAAAATTTGGTATTCCAAAGTAAGCTTGTCCTCCAAAAGCGCGACTGGTGTATTGCGGAATCGTTAACCAGTTATGTGCAAATAATGTTTGTACGAAAATCAAAATGAAAACAAAATACAAAAATCTTAAATCCTTCAGAGGGAAATTTTTAATGTAATATGCAAACTTTTCTTTCTTAGACATTCCAGCCATTTCATCTTTTTCTTCTTCTTTCTGATTTCCTTCAGAATCTTTATTTGCATCCCACAAAGCTTTTTGCATTGCCTTTTTTGTAATTATAAAATATACGATTCCTATTCCAACAACAGTTAGACCAACATAAACCCAAAAGACACCTGTGATTCCATAGGCCCTTCTAACTGGAGGAGATATAATTCCGGGTAGAAATCCACCAAGATTCATTAGTGCATAAAGCATTGCATAACCCATTGCTGCAGTTTTTTCATTCGTTAATTGTTTTACACCTGCATAACAAGCTGGTTGATAAATTCCATAACCAAGGATGATTCCGAAGATGCCGAGCATTGCAAAAAGATGTGCAGAATTCCATAGACCTGGGGCACCAATTTCAGGTGATATCGTAAGGAATATTCTTCCGACTAACATAAAGCTTAAAGCGATTAGTAAAGATTTTCTCAGCCCAATCCAATCTACTGTTGCACCCAGAACTAGCATTGCAAATGTAATTCCTGCGGTCAGTATACCAACCATTTGTCCTGCATAAATATCGTTTAGGTTGATGTATTCATTGAAGAAAATTGCAAGTAATCCAACCACACCAAAATAAGTTAAACCTTCCAGAACGTATGAAAGATTAACACCCAGTAGTGCTCTGGATGTATGTGCAAGGTCAACAAATGGTTGCGATAGATCCATTATAATATTTTCCGTAAAACCGTATTCCTCTTTGGATTTTACTCGCTTAGGTTTTGCGAGCAGTACGGAAACAAACGCAATAGGAGGTAAAACCAGTGAATAGAGAAGCCATAGAAGTCCGTTAAATCCTTTTTGGATGGAGGTTCTGGATGTTGCTAAGACGAAGAAAATATAAAATATCATCGCCAGCCCGATGAAAACTATTAGAAGATCGCTCATAAATTTATGCCTGAATTATTCAAAGAGTATTGTTGATTAATTTAAACACTAATTTTTGTATAGTTGAAAACTATTTATTCTTAATAAGATTTATAGTAGAAAAAAATTATGAACTATATTTGTTTCTGCTATGAATTTATTTGCAAAGGAAGTGTAAAGAAAAAACTTGTGCCTTTTCCTTCCTCGCTATTTACGAAAATTGTGCCACCGTTTTCTTCCACAAATTCCTTACAAAGTATGAGTCCGATACCTGTTCCTGTTTCTTCTGCGGTTCCGTTAGTTTGGAACTTCGTATCAATCCTAAAAAGTTTTTTTTGATTTTCTTCACTAATTCCCATACCGTTGTCACTTACAGCTATTTGGGCGAAATTACCTTTCCTGGTGGCTGAAATCGAAACATTTCCTTCCTTGTTTGTAAATTTAATTGCATTACTGATAAGATTTCTTAAAATAGTTTCCAGCATATACTTATCTGCTACAATATAAATTTCCTTAGACACATTATTTATTAGTTTTATCTTTTTTAATTCAGCTGATTGAATATATAGATTAAGAATTTCTCCGACATTAATAGAAAGGTTTAGTGGAGTTTTTTCAACTTCGAACCGACCCGATTGCATACGTGTCCACTCAAACAAATTGAGTATTAGATTATATACTTTTTGAGATGAACGGAAAATATTCGAGATTGATTCTTTAATTTCCTCACGACTCATTTCTTCATAAGATTGAATAATAAATTCACTTATTCCAAGAAGTGAATTAAAAGGTGTTCTCAAATCATGCGAAATAATAGAGAAAAATTTATCTTTGGAAGCGTTGAGTATCTTTAACTCATCAGTGTACCTTAGAAGTTTTTCCTCATATTTTTTTCTGTTGGTGATATCCTGGATCTGTGTAATAAAAAACTGTGGTTTGCCATTAGGATCTCTAATTAAAGATAATGTAGTTAAAGCCCAGATTAAATTTCCATTTTTATGGAAGTAGCGCTTTTCTATTGTGCTTGTTTCTTTTGAAATATCTTCAAGCAGATCATTTGTCGAGCCAACAGATATATCGAGGTCGTCAGGGTGAGTAATGTCTCTGAAATTTTTGCCTATTATTTCTGGCTCATTGTAACCTGTTATATCACAGAAAGCCTTATTGACTTTGATAAATTGACCATCAAGTTCTACCATAACCATACCTATTCCAGAATTTTCAAATACTTTCCTGAATTTTTCTTCACTCTTCTTAAGTTCTTCCTCGTAATTTTTCCTTTCAGTAATATCAGTAGCTGAACCAATCAGCCTGGATGGTTTATGGTTTGCAGGAAGAATTTGTACTCCGCGGAGCAATAGCCAGCCTATTGAGCCATCTTTTTTATAAATGCGGTGTTCAAGTTCAAAACTTTTAGTTTTTCCTTCTGAGCAATCTTTAATTGCTTTTAAAACCAATTCTCTATCCTCTTCGTAAACAAGATTCATTCTTTCTTCAGGGGTATTTTGAATATCTTTTTCGTTATATCCAAAGAGTTGGGGTAAACCATTATCAAGAATTAGCTTATCTTCATCAAACCAAAGTTCCCAAACTCTGGTCTTAGCTGCTTCAATGGCAATCTGGAATCGCTGCTTTGCATCTAATACTTCTTTATAAATTCTATTTTTATACAGAGCCATTTCTACAACGCGGTTGAATTCTTTTATGTCTATTGGTTTAACCAGGTAACCAAACGGTTCGGCTATTTTAGCCCGTTGAAAGGATTCATCATCCGTGAGAGAAGAGAGAAAAATAACCGGAATCTGATAATTTTTTCTTATGAAGTCTGCTGCCTCAATACCGTCCATATCTCCCACTAGCTTTATGTCCATGAGAACCACATCGGGCTGTAAGCTTTTTACTTTTTCTATCGCTTCATCACCTTTTGTAATAGAGGCAAGAACACGATATCCGGCTCCGGTAAGCTGCTTTTCAATGTACTTAGCTACGATTTGCTCATCTTCAACTAAAAGTATATTAATATCAGTCATATTTTAATAGTCTTTTCTCTGTCGTAATGATTTTAATAATTGATTGGAAATTAGGTTATCCCTTTTGCTTTTTTTTGATTATGTCAATTAGTTCAAAGCTTATCACTAATGTTAACAGAAACTTAATATTTTGAAAGCCCAAATTAAACCCGTTTTTAAGTTTATCCTGTAATTCGAATATTTTTGTTTAGTAAACCACTTAATCCTTGCAGGCCGCCCGTATGTATTGCAACAATCCTGCTTTCTTCCTTGAAAAATCCATTGGCGATAAGATCATAAATACCAAACAACATCTTTCCCGTATAGATAGGTTCAACTGGTATTCTGGTGAGTGAACTAAATCTTTCTATAAATTCTAAGAGCTGTTTATTGAATTTAGCGTAACCACCAAAATGATAATCAAGAGTAATGTCCCAATTATTTAGGTGATGATTAACAGAGGATTTTAAAAGAGTATTAACATTTTCTTTAAGGAATGAAGCTCCTTTAAGCACTGCAAATCCAAGTGCGAATCTGTCGCCATTTAGTCCGGTAATTAATCCTGCCAGAGTTCCACCAGTTCCGCATGGACAGCAGATATAATAATAATCTTCGTTGATATTTCCGATAATTTCGCTGCATCCTTTAACAGCAAGTTCATTTGTTCCGCCTTCGGGCAGAAGATAAAAATCACCAAAAATTTTTTTAAGCTTATCACAAATTTCAGGTGAGTTCTTTTTTCGATAAGATTCTCTGTCCAGATAGTAAATTCTCATTCCGTTCTCTTTTGCAAAAGAAAGTGTTGGATTTAATGGATTATGCTCTTCTCCTCTAATAATTCCTATTGTATTGAAATTGAATATTTTTCCTGCTGCAGCCACTGCATAAATATGGTTTGAATAAGCACCTCCAAAAGTTAAGAGAGTGTCTTTACCTTGTTTCCGGGCTTCCTGGATATTGAACTTAAGCTTATACCATTTATTACCTGACATATGAGGATGATTAAGATCTTCTCTTTTAATAAGCAAGGAAATTTTTCTCTCCTTAAGAAAAGGATCATTAACTTCCTCAAGAGGAGTATTTTCGTTTATGACTGTTTTTTCTATCAGCATTAAATGTGATAATTTTTTAACAGCTAAATTTATTTAATTATTTTTGTTATCAGAATAATTCTTAAAGAATAATAAAAACATTATGAACCTAGAAGAGAGAAAAGAGCTGGAAAGAGAACTTCTTAATGAAGAAAATCTGCATCTTCCAATTAAAACAATTATTGATCAGGTCGAAATTTTTGAAAAGGGGATTCCTTATTTAAAACTTTTAAAACCTTGTTTGATTGGCGACGGCATAAAAACTATAACTGAGGGCGAACAAAGGGATTATATCAACTTGTTCTTGCGTCCACTTGATGAAGGTAGAGTAATTAAGTTTGTACCCGCTTCAGGTGCAGCTTCGAGGATGTTCAAAAAGCAACTATCAGTAGTAAGTAACAACCCGAAGGTTAATCTTCAAAGTATTAGGGAAGATGCTCTTGGTGGTGATGAGGATAGTACTGACACGCTCAAGTTTATTGAGAATATCAATTCGTTTGCATTTTACGAAGAGTTAAAAGCTATATCGAAGAAAAATGGTAGAGAATTGGATCGCCTTATCATCGCCGGCGAAGTCTCAGATATTATCAAGCTGGTCGCGAATGAAGAAGGTTTAAATTATTCAAACTTGCCAAAGGGTTCAATTCTTTTTCATGCGTATCCTGAAGGTGCAAGAACGGCTTTTGAGGAGCACTTTGTAGAAGCTATGCACTATTCTGCAGGAAAGGACAAAGTCGTTAGGGCACATTTCACTATCTCACCTGAACACGAAAAAGATGTCAAAGAATTATTCAAATCGTTAATAGAAAAATATTCGACTGAAGGTTGGAAGTTTGACATTAGATTCTCATTCCAGAGTCCTTCAACGGATACCGTATCTGTTACCTTTGATAATCAACTTTTTAGAGATGAAGAAGGGAAAATAGTATTCAGACCCGGCGGTCACGGTGCATTACTAAAGAATCTTAACGATCTTAAAGCTGATATAATATTAATAAAGAATATAGATAACATTGTCCCCGATTATCTGAAAGAAGAAACCTACAAATACAAAAAAATTATAGGCGGATATCTGATTGATCTTCAGAAAAAAGTATTTCATATTTTAAATAACTGGAGTGAAGATTCGGATGAGAGTTTTATTAATGATGTTGTAAAATTCATTAGTGAAGAATTCGGGATCGACTTAACGTTGAAATTGAAGTCTAATAATCTGTCTGAAAAGAAAAAATATTTGTTTGATTATCTAAATCGGCCTATCCGTGTTTGCGGGATGGTAAAAAAGGAGGGGCATCCAGGTGGGGGACCGTACTGGGTGATTGATAAAGATGAAAATATATCAAAACAAGTTGTAGAAACTGCACAGGTTGATCTTTCCAATAAAAATCAAGTAAAGATTCTTGATGAAGCAACCCATTTCAGTCCGGTTGATTTTGCTTGCGGAGTTAAGGATTATTTGGGCAACAATTTCGACTTGCAAAAATATTCGAATCCGGATACAGGTTTAATTACAAAAAAATCAAAAGATGGTAAAGAATTAAAAGCACTCGAACTTCCAGGCTTATGGAATGGTGGAATGTATTATTGGTTAACTGTCTTTATTGAGGTTCCTAAAATTACTTTCTATCCTGTAAAAGAGATTAACGACTTGTTGAAACCTGAACATCAGCCCACAAAAAATTAATAATAAAAAAACAGGAGGTCACCCCATCCATATTACCCGGGACGGGGTGATTATGTGCAGAGAGCGTTCTTTAATTTGCTAAATTTTTTGGAGGATTATGAACGATTTTTCTAATCGTATCAAACTGCAGATAAGGATATTCCTCTCTTAAGGTATCAATTGCATCTCCGGTTCTTAATTTCTGTGCCCGCAGAGATTTGAATTTTTTCCTGATGATATAATCTCTTACCGCCCGGTCGTTGATTAATCCCCGGGATAGAAGTAAATCATAGATTTCATCACTAATCAGATCCGATATTGGATTGCTTAGTTCTTTTTGAGATGTTGTTGTTTCCATATGAGCACCCTTTTTATTTGTTGAATCCTTCAATTTCATTTTCCGGTAAAAATATAACTGCAGAATATGAGTGTCCTGATTTTCTGTGTTAAAACTAGCAAATTAGAGGAGGTACGCAATTACATAAATATGTAATTTTTTCTTTATCTGGTTGAATGAACCGGATGTCATCACATATCTATGTAGTTAGGCTATAATGTCAGATTAGTTTTTTGCGGATGGCTTTAGCTACAGCTTCAGACTGGGTGTGAACGTGAAGTTTTTTATAGATGTTTTTTATATGATGTCGGACAGTATCCACACTTATAAAAAGTTGATCGGCAATTTGTTGGTAGTTATTTCCTCCTGCAAGAAGAGTTATGACTTCTTTTTCCCTCGTGCTTAGTCTGTAATCGGAACTTTCGTCTTTAACATCTTTCGATTCTTTGAATGCAGTTATAACCTGCCTGGCAATCTGACTGCTCATGGGTGATCCGCCTTCGTGAACTTCTTTTATTGCTTCAAGCAGTTTTGACGGAGGAGTCTTTTTTACTAGATATCCACAAGCACCAGCACAAAGAGCATCAAAAACTTTTTCGCTATCTTCATAAATTGTCAGCATAAGTATGTCAATATCCGGTTTAACTTTTTTTGCACTTTTTACTCCTTCAATTCCGTTCATACCGGGCAAGGCAATGTCCATCAAAACAACATTCACATCAAGTGTCTCCAGTTTGGCTAAGAAGCTTTCACAATCTCTATAAGTTCCGATACTTTTATAACCTGTAGTCCCGTTTACAAGGGCTGCTAATCCTTCCCTTATTGTATCGTTATCTTCAACTATTGCTACATTAATCATGATTTTTTATTTGAAATTAATCAAAAAATGATTTTATTCTGTTCAGTCTCCCGATCTTACCTGAAAATATAATGGTTGTTCCTTTTCCAACTTCAGATTCTAATTTAATATTTCCCCTTAATTTTTTTGCTCTGTCTTTCATATTCTTAATTCCGTTTCCATAATTGATCCGGTCTGAATCAAAACCAACACCGTCATCCTTTAGAATTATTTCAATTAAGTCATTTTTAAAAAATGCTTCTAATATTATTTTTTTACAAGAACTATGTTTGATGGCGTTATTTATTGCTTCTTTTAATGTTAAAAGCAGATTTTGTTTGTATTCCATCGTTAATTTTATATCATCACTTTTTTCAACATTCTTTACCTGAAATGATATACCTATGGAGCTAAAGAATTCATTATATGAGTCTTTAAGTTTTACAATCAAATCGTGTAATGAATCTCTCTGCGGATTAACAACCCAAACAATATCACTCATAGAGTCTACCAGGTAGCGGGCGGTATCACTAATTTTTTGTAAATCCTTTTTTATTATTGAATTTGGACTATCTCCATTTCTTTCCGCAAGTTCGCTTAAAATTGAAATTTCAGTTAAACCAGCACCAATATTATCGTGCAAATCTGATGCTATTTTTAATTTTAATTTTTCAATTTCAAGCTGATTTTTTATTCGTATCGTACTTAAATAGTAAATAAAGAATGCGATTAATATAATCGCCAGCGTTGCAAACCACCAAGTTTGCCAGAAAGGTGGATTAATAATTATTTTAATTTCAGTTGCATTTTCGTTCCAGATTCCGTCGGAATTAGTTCCTTTTACTAAAAAAGTGAATTCCCCCGCAGGCAGGTTTGTATAAGTAGCAGATCTTTTTGAACCTTCAGTATTAGTCCAGTATTTCTGAAATCCCTGGAGTATATATGAATATTTATTTCTATTCGGAAAAGAAAAATCCAAAGCTGCAAATTCAAATGAAATAAAGTTCTGATCATGTGACAAGATTAATTCATCAGGATTCCCTTTAACTTTTTCATCCAAAATTTTTATGCTGCTTATTACAACCGGGGGTATGTATGAATTAATAACTATACTATCGGGATTGAAATAATTGAAACCGTTGATGCCTCCAAAATACATTATGCCTTTTGAATCTTTTAGGTAAGCGCCGCCACTGAATTCCAAGCTTTGTGCTCCATCCTCAATTCCGAACTGAGTAAATCTTTCTGTTTTCATATTAAATAGAAAAATTCCATCGTCAGTGCTAAGCCATAAATTTCCGTTATTGTCTTCAAGAATGCCATAAACTACTGTGCTGGATAATCCCTGTGAAATTGAATACATTTTAAACGATCTACTTTCAGGATCAAATTTATCTAATCCACCACCACTTGTACCAATCCAAATTTCTTTTTTTGAGGATTCTATTATGCTGAGAATTTTGTCACTGGATATTGATTTAGCATCATCTGGATTATAACGGAAAGATTCGAACTTAAGTGTCTTTTCGTCAAATTTATTCAATCCGCCTCCATAGGTACCTACCCAAAAATTCCCTTTACTGTCTTTTAATATAGTGTAAGCCCTGTCATCCGATAATGAAGCTGGATCGGAGGAATTATGTCTAAAAATAGTAAAGTTGGGTTTGCCGGAGGAGTTCTTATCAAATGAAAGTTTGTTGAGTCCTCCTCCAAAAGTTGCGACCCAAATTGTTTTTTCAGATTCAATAAAGATATCCAGTACCTGATTTGCTGAAAGAGAATTAATATTGTTGGGTTCATTTTTAAAGACATCTATTTTGCCACTGTAATGATTAATCCTGTTTAGTCCTCCGCTGTAAGTACCTACCCAAATATTTCCAAACTTATCTTCAGCAAATGACCTGATATGGTTGTCGCTTATGCTGTTAGTTTGGGAAATTTTCTTCAAAATCTTTGTTTGTTTTGATTTGAAATTCAGAATATTGATGCCACCTCTATATGTTCCGACCCAAAGGTTATCTTCCCGATCTTTAAATAATGACCAAACAACATCGTCATTTAATTTCAGTTTTCCTGTAGATAAGCTATTAATAATTTCAAAGTTTGATATTTTCTTTTGAACTTTTGTTACACCCTCACCAAGATGGGAACCTACCCATAAGATACCGGAGCGATCGATAAATAGTGAAAGAATTTCAACATCTGGAAATGAGGAGTCGTGGGAAGATTTTTTAGAAAAATTTACAAACGTTTCTGAATCTATATCAAACCTGTCAATTCCCCCTCCAAAAGTTCCAATCCAGAGGTATCCATCAAAATCCTGCACAATAGCCATTACTGTATTATTTGAAAGACTATTGCTTTGATTCTGTTTGTGCACGTAAGTGGTAAACTTTGCTTTATCCGGAGGATAGTTTTTATTTGTTGCATCCAGTTTATTTAGACCACCGTAAAAAGTACCAATCCACAAATTTTTATTTTTATCTCCAAATAAAGATATAACCTTGTTGTCACTCAGAGAACCTTCAACATTCTTTTTCGATGTGTAGTGTAAGAATCCAAAATTTGAAACACTTTTGTCTGAATAATTATTATCAAGCTTATCAATACCAGCTCCAAAAGTTGCAATCCAAAGGTTACCTTCTTTATCTGTGAGAATATCAAGCACCCTGTTTGAACCCAGGCTACCCGGATTGTCAGGATCATTGAATATATGGATTCCAGTAAGATTCTTTCTATCAAATTTTATTATACCATTCCCCCATGTTCCAATCCATAAATAGCCGTCTTTATCTTCGGTAATTGTTGTTATCGTATTTATTTGATCTCTTGAAAAGGCAAGCGGGTAGTCGTAAAAATTATTTACAGGATTTCTAACGGTCGAGAAAAAGTTATTTATATAAAAACGTTTAAAAATTTCTGTTCTCTTATCAAACCTGTTGAGATAACCGTTTATTGTACCTATCCAGAGGAAACCATCACTGTCCTCAAAAATTGCTGAAATAAAGTTATCAGAGATGGTAGTTGAATCGGATGGATCATTTTCAAATATTCTGAATTCATAACCATCGTATCGGTTTAACCCGTCGACAGTTCCTAACCAGAGATATCCGTCTTTATCCTGTGTAGTGGTAAATATTGTACTTTGTGAGAGACCGTCTGCATCGGTAAGCTGCTTGAATATATATTCTTCAGTTTGGGAATGTAATGAAGATGAACAAAAAATTAGTGTTAATATAATCGATAGAGTTTTCATAGAATTAGAAACCGGAATCAGTCGTATTTCAGCTATGCGAAATATAGTAAATTGGAGTGTCTTTTTAATTATAATTAAAAATCTATAGACATTTAAATTCATTTAAAGTTTTTATTATTTTGTTTCAGCAAATTTTACTAACAGGCGCTCTCAAATTTAATAATCAGCCAAGTAATCAACTATGAACATAAATCTGAACTCAGCTACCTTAAAACGTTTTTATACTCTTAGAACTCATAAAATTTATTCGCTGCCAATTGTGATATTGATGCCTCACAGCCGTTGTAATTGCAGCGGTGTAATGTGTGATATCTGGAAAGGGAATAATATTGTCCAGCAGATAAATGAATCGGATGTTGAAAAATTACTGGATTCTCTGAGAAAACTTAGTGTTAAAACAATCTCCTTTTGTAAAAAGTGCGTCTTCTCACTAAATTTATTAACATTGGTCAGTATGAAATGTCTGCCTGCAGAATTATAATCTTTGGTCAAGTCTTTTCAATAAAGTTTAAACTCACTGATCAGAAACATTCAAACTTGTCATGCAGACGCTATGCTTTTTAAACTATAAAGATAATTTTGTTCACCCCAGATTTTCTTCTGAAATATTTCTGTCATCAAAAATCTGTATTCTGATGCAATTGATTTAATCATTTCTGTTTCTGCTTCATCTGAGAGTATCATTATTATATTCGTATTTTCAAAATAAAAATTTCCAAGTTGACTGAAAAGTCTTCTGAAGTACTGAAAGTCGTTTTCCCCAAACCAGGCAAATTCTTTTTGGGTTGTTGGCGTTTTTTTGTAATAGGGAAGATTGATAATAATATAATCATACCTGAGTTGTGGTACATTCTCAAACAAATCTGAATGAACTACTTCAACATTTGCATCGTTCATCTTGGTGTTTTTCTCAATGTTATAAAATGCTGTTAAGCTAATATCAGAAGCGGTAACAAACCCACCTCTTTTAGAAGCATAAATTGATATCAATCCTGTGCCCGCACCAAGCTCCAAAATGTATTTTTCATTAAGTTCAATTCCCTCAAGATATTCGAGGAGAAGTTTTGTGTTGAAATAAAACCCGGGATGGAATACGCCCGGAAATACAGTTACGGTAATATCCTTATATCTGTAACTCCGTTCTTTTAATAAATATTTTTCCGAAAGGGGGTATAGAATCCGGAAAGCTAAACTCTTTATCAGACTTTTCTTTTTCTTTGTTCTCATTCAGTATAATATCCTTCGACTTCAGGGCGGTTATATTTTAACCAAAATTGTTATCTGTCTCATCACTGAAGAAAATCCTCCCGCTGCCCGCTTCTCTCAATAAAGCAATAAATTCGTCGTGGCAAAGAAGTTAACTTTAACTCATTACTCAAAATCTTCCCTGAAATTCTGTTAATGAAATAGGTCTGACTAATTTAACAAACAAGTTAAGAAAATAATACCATTTTTCTCAAGTGTTTTGTCCAAGCTGAACAGTTAAAAGTGGAAGTTGTAGCAGTTTCATTCAATAGTAATTTTTCGTATTGCTTAAAGGATAAAAATGATTAAACAAAATTACTTTTCAATGAATTAATTCGTAAATCTCCTAATAACACCTATTTGCTTGAAATGAAAAAACTGTATAAATCAGAGCAGTAATCATATAATACTGTTAGAATCACTTACCTCTTAATTCTATATTCATTATTTTTAAGAAAGAAATTCTAACTTTTCCTGCTGAGCGGGGAGAATATTATTCTAATTGAAAAAAGAGAGATTTTTATGGAAAAACTTCTTCTTCTAGGTGCAGAAGCAATAGCTCAAGGTGCAATTGATGGAGGAATGTCAGGTGTTTATGCATATCCTGGAACACCTTCTACCGAGATAACCGAGTACGTTCAAAAAAATAAAACAGCCAGAGAAAAAAACATTCACAGACAATGGTCAGCAAATGAAAAAACTGCCGTTGAAGCAGCACTTGGAATGAGTTATGCGGGGAAGCGTGCTATGGCTTGTATGAAGCATGTCGGATTGAATGTTGCTGCGGATGCATTCATCAATTCAGCAATTACCGGAGTGAACGGTGGGATGATTGTCGCAGTAGCTGATGATCCTTCAATGCACTCATCACAAAATGAACAAGACTCCCGATTCTTTGGCAAGTTTGCAATGATACCTTTTCTTGAGCCATCAAACCAGCAGGAAGCTTATGATATGGCTTATGAAGGATTTGAGCTTTCCGAAAAATTTAAAGTTCCTGTGCTTATAAGATTTACAACCCGCCTTTCTCATTCACGTTCGGGAGTTCAAACAAAAAAACCTAAAGACCAAAATCGGCTAACCTATCCCGAAGATCCAATTCAGTTTGTGCTTCTGCCTTTTAATGCAAGAAAAAGATATAACGGGCTGCTTGGTATTCAGGCTTCTATGGAAGAAGAAGCAGAAAAATCCAAATACAATATTTATTACGACGGAAAGGATAAATCGCTGGGAATAATTGCTTGCGGAATTGCATATAATTATTTGATGGAAAACTTTCCTGATCGTGATTGTCCTCATCCAATCTTAAAGCTTGGCCAATATCCAATACCCTATTCTAAAATAGAGAAACTTGTAAATGAATGTGAACAGATATTAGTGCTTGAAGATGGTTATCCGTTTGTTGAGGAACAGCTCCGCGGATTTCTGAGTAAGGGAACAAAGATAAAAGGAAGACTTGATGGAACGATTCCACGAGCAGGTGAATTAAATCCTGACCACGTTGCACGAGCCTTGAATAAGAATGTGAAAGAAGGATTTGCAGTTCCCAAAATTGTCTCGAACCGTCCCCCGGAATTATGTGCCGGTTGTGCGCACCGAGATGTTTACGATGCACTTAATGAAACAATGAAAGAGTTTGGTAAGCAAAAAGTTTTTTCTGATATCGGCTGTTATACTTTGGGAGCTCTTCCACCTTGGAATGCAATTAACTCCTGTGTTGATATGGGCGCATCTATTACTATGGCAAAAGGTGCTGCAGATGCAGGTGTCCGTCCTTCTGTTGCGGTTATTGGAGATTCAACGTTTACTCACAGCGGAATGACAGCTTTGCTTGACTGCGTTTATGAAAATACACCTGTTACAGTTATAGTAGCTGATAATGCAACGACAGCGATGACAGGTGGACAGGCATCACATGCAACTGGACGATTGGAAGAAATTTGTATTGGGCTCGGTGTAAAACCTGAACACGTTAGAGTTCTTACCCCGCTTCCGAAATACCACAATGAAATGGTAAAAGTTTTACGAGAAGAATTAGTTTATGAAGGAGTATCGGTTATAATCCCCAGAAGAGAGTGCATTGTGGAATCGGTTGCAAGGAGTAAGCGGGAGAAGAAGGTTAAAACTGAGGAGGTAGCATAATGAAATCAGATATCATTCTTTCAGGAGTTGGAGGACAGGGGATTCTTTCAATTGCGGCTGTTGTTGGAATGGCAGCACTTGAAAATAATCTTCACTTAAAACAAGCAGAAGTTCACGGGATGA
>Ga0307425_1001361_pt1 | contig 14720 bp, 8 predicted proteins | sample SalMarWE160330MG_FD_202152 | JGI IMG/M metagenome (GOLD analysis project Ga0307425, IMG submission 202152) | Salt marsh sediment microbial communities from the Plum Island Ecosystem LTER, Massachusetts, United States - WE1603-30 | ecosystem: Environmental > Aquatic > Marine > Intertidal zone >... | reverse complement strand
TCCTCGATAATGAACAGAGGTGAGATCGGTTCCGCATAGGACAACAGGAACGGTTTCTCGCGTAACTCCTGCTCACCACCGGTGACTGCGACGGCAATGCGATAGATCGCTTCCATATCTGCCCGGTCCTTGGCGGTGTAGACGTTGGGTTTGACCGAGCCACGCACCATATTCATGAAGGCATGCAGATAGAGGTCATCCGGCGGCACATCCGAAGGATTTGCCATGGACATCACAAAATCGATGTTCGGGAGCGCATCTCCCACGGTGGCTATCGTAAGCACGTCCTGAGCCACTGAACGCCGGCGCGCACCGCTCTCGGGGTCCAAGGTGAAGGTCGTATCCGACCCTGACCCAAAAAAAACCTTCCCCAGTTCAAGGGGCATCGTCAGCTCCCCCAGCCGGTTGTGCATGGGAATGCGAGAAGGCGCGCGATCGATAGCGTCCGTCACCAGATTTTCGGGGATTTTAATGCGCTCACCGGATTCGTAGGCGCCAGCCTCAAGCAATAACTCGCGGCCTTGGGGGTCCTGCATCTTTACGCCAGTCTGGCTCAGTATTTCCAGTGTGGCGTAATGCAATTCTCGCACCTGGTCTTCAGAGATCATGCGCACGAGAGGTTGCAGGGTTGGAATGGGAAGTTGTTGGCTCATCGTTTGCCTCCTGTTTGGTAGGGTTGCTTCAACTCATTACATCAGGCATCCTTGTGGAGGATGGCCTGTAGGATCCGTTCGGGTGTGGCGGGTAGTTCGCGCACACGCACGTCAATCGCACGCGATACCGCATTGAGGATGGCCGGTACGGAAGGCAGCATGGCTGTTTCTCCCAGGCCTTTAGCGCCCAGCGGACCCTGGAATCCCGCCACTTCCACCAGCACGACCTCGATCTGGGGAATTTCGCCAACCATGGGCAAGATGTACGTGCTGAACCCTGTGGTCTGCCCTGGCCGGAATGCCTCGCTCAGCGCGGTGCCTAACCCCATGACCACTGCGCCCTGGACCTGGCCTTCAGCGCCGTGAGGGTTGATCACGCGCCCGACGTCGTGCACGGCCACGTATCGGGTGACCTTTACCTCTCCGGTATGCATGTCGACCTGCACCTCGGCCATGTGCGCAGCCGTCACGAAATGCGGTGTGTATTTGGGGCGACTCTCCTTGGGAAACTGGGGGGATAGGTCGAAAAATCCACGCGCCTTGCGTGATTTACCCAGACGCTCGAATTCCCGCGCTACGCCGTCCAATTTGATGTGTTTGGCCGCATCGCGGGTATTCACGACCTCCCCTGGCTCCAGAGACAGGTGTTCAGGATCGCAGTCGAGCATCTCTCCGGCGATCCCTAGGATTTCTCCTTTGAGCGCTCTGGCTGCGTCACAGACTGCATTGCCAACCCAGTAGGTGGCCCGGGAAGCCCCCTGTACATCACTATCGGGCGTCAGAGCAGTGTCGGCATTGACCAGTTTGAGCAAGTCGCGCGGAACCCCCAGGACCTCAGTAGCCAGTTGCAGCATGACCGTACTGATACCCTGCCCGTACTCCGGCGCAGAACAGTAAAGGACGAAACTTCCATCCAAGTCGAGCTCTGCGTGAGCCTCAATACGCAAGCTGCCCGATTTCCCGAAACGATACCACATACCGGCCACCCCAACTCCCGCTCGGATCGAAGCGTTGCGCCGGTCGGTATTGAACGCACGAGCGCGCTCCTGGAATTCCGCATAACGCGATTCCAGGGCCATCAGCACTTCCTCATAGCCCAATCGTTCGGCTACCGGATAGCCCAGGAAGGTCTTGGATGATTGCTCGATCTTGTTCTTAAGCCGAAAGCGAATCGGGTCCTCATCCAGGGCCAGGATGAGCTCATCCAGCGTGCATTCCAGGGCAAAGGTGGGTTGGGGCGTGCCAAACCCGCGGAACTGGCCGCTTTTCGGGCTATTGGAATACACCGTCTGGGCATAGAGATCCGCGGCTTGCCACAGGTACGGCCCGCCTGCGGCCATGACCGCATATTCTGGAATGAAATAGCCCGCCGAATCATAGGCACCTGTATTGGCCTCGATGCGCACCTTTAAGCCCGTCAACCGACCATCCCGGTTCGCACCGATCTTATAGTGCATCCGGTAGGGGTGCCGTTTCGGGGAGACTTCAAAAGATTCCAGACGGGTATAGACCAGTTGCACAGGTTGTTGGGTAAGATATGTCATCAACCCGGTCGCGACCAGTGGCCAGGGGTCCTGTTTGCCGCCAAAGGACCCACCGGTTGGCGGTGTGAGGAAACGAACGCGCTCAGGTGGCAGATCCAGCGCCTGTGCGATCCAGTTCTGCTGCCAGTGGGGTTCGTGGTTGCCACCCACCACCGTCACCCGACCGCTCTCATCCAGGTAACCCAAGATCGATTCGCGCTCCAGAGCTGAGTGCTCCTGGTACGTGGTGGCATAATAGGTCTCAACGAGCCGGTCCGAGCCAGCAAACGCTGCCCCCACATCGTTTTGAATAACGCGGTGGTCGTTCAACTTATCCCCATCCGGGTAAATCGGCGATGGCAATTGATTCGGTTCGAACGCATAAGGGAGGGGGGCGTACTCGACGCGGACGGCTTCCAATCCGGCTTGCGCCGCACCGAGGGTGTCCGCAACAATCAGGGCGATGGGCGCGCCTTTCATCTTCAGCGTCTCGCCAACCGGCGTGAGCAAGGGTTCTCCCCGGCTGTACTCCGGAAAGCCATTGACACCCGGCACATCTTCTGCGGTGAGAATGCGAATCACGCCCGGGACTTCAAGCGCCGCGCGGGCATCCAGTGAGACCAGGCGCGCGTGGTGATGCAGACTGCGTAGAACGCGGGCGTACAACAGGCCAGGCATGCGGATATCCTCCACATATTTTGCCTGGCCGGTGACGATCTCGACCGCACCTTGACGGCGGGCATCTCCCCCAACCAATCGCAGACCACCAGGCTCAGCCATCACGCCGCCCGGGAGAGGATCTCATCGATGTGTCGCTTAACGCCGGTTTCCAGAGGCTCCGGTCGGTGCTCTTTGAGAATTTCCTTTACCCTCGCATTCAGCCGTTCTCCAAGGGTGACCCCGCCGTTCTTCAACCAGGTCGAGCGGATGCTGCGATCGAGTAAATCCGGGTACCAGAAATCACGGAAACGCCGCAGGGTTTGCTTGGTGCTTAAATAATTGCCGCCGGGGCCGACGCGGTCGATCTCGTCCAACAGCAGACTATCCTGGTTGACTTCGAAACTGCACATCAGACTGTCCGTCATGGCGACCAATTCGTCGGTCAGCACGATCATTTCGAACGAGCAGGTAAGCCCGCTTTCCATATAGCCAACATCGTGGATCAGGTTACCGCCGCTCAGCCGGGCCGTCAGCACCGAAAGCATCGCCTCCAGAGCAGCCTGTTCGTCCATGACCTTGGCATCTGAGCAGCCGGCATACCCCCAGGTGGGCATGCCATACCAGCGCCCCAACTCGGCGATGGCGGCTTTGGTCAACTGGAACTCAGGGGAGGCATAACAGATCTGGGAAGATTTCATATCCATGTGATGCAGGCCGGCGCCAAAGATGAACGGAGCGCCGGGGCGTTGGAGCTGATGTAAGACCAGGCTGCGAGGATCTCCGCCAGCGACATGGCCAACCGGCAATTCGTATTCGGCCATCATGAGCAACTTATCCAGCGCAGATTCCGACTGCTGGAGGGGCGAACTTGGCTCCGAGAACAGCAGGATGTGCTGTTCTTCCCGCAGGGCCTCCTGTCCACCCGCGACCGCCGCGGCCATATCGATGGCGCGCTGGCAACTGGCACTATCGTTAGTCACAAACACAATAGGCTTGGTGGAGTGCTCCAACATTAAAGCCATCTGGACATCGTAACTCAGCTTGGGATCGACATCCGTCGGCAGGCCAATGGACATCAGAAAGTGAATATTGGGCAGGGCGTCGCACAGGCGATAACCGTTCACGAGGTCCTGCTGGGTGAATTTGCGGTGCTCACCGGTCTCAGGATCCAGCAGGTTCAGGCAGTCTGAGCCGGTGCCAAAGTTGACCCGCCGGCCCTCCAGGAACACGGCCGGTTCACCGTGCCGGTCGCACAGGATCACACGACCAGGGGCAGAGCCCAGAGCCGCCTCCGCAAGGCGGGCGGGGAATTTGACCAGGTTGTCATCGGTAATGAATGCGCCGGCTGCCCTAAGCATATCCAGCGCACCCTGGTGGTGGAAACGGACGCCGGTGACCCTGAGCACTTCCAGGGCAGCCAGGTGAAGCTGCTCAAGATTCTGCTCGGAAAGCAAGGAAAACTGGGGGCTGTGATCGGTGACTGGATTTGCACTTGCCATATTTTCCTCTCCCTCAATATTCATTTTGGAAACGATGATGGCTCCCCGCACGATATACTATTGGTGTCAGTTTTGATAGAACTATGCAGACACCATTTACCTATGAAAGATCGACTTTTTCAGTATAACCGAAAACAGGAATATGCCATTGGATGGGATGTGAAACCAGATCCCGGTGATCCCAACCCGTATCAGGATGGTATCTTAATTAACTATTTCAAACGAGAAATCCGTGTGTCAGCTTACCGTGAACTGGATCAGCACCTGTAACACGTCAAAGTAGGAAGTGATCAGGGGCTGGTTGGCGGCCCATGCATATAAGGCGGGTGCAACCAGGGAGAGCAAACTTCCCACCGGTCCGAGGACGGATTTCAACGGATCGAGAATTTGACTTAGCGTACGCCCTGAAATGGAAGCCTTGCCGGAGGTTTTCTTCACAACCTGCGTGGCTTTACCCACCTGACGTTCGAAATAGATTTCTAAATAAATCCCAATCAGCAGCGGGGTGCTCAGGTAGTACACAAAACGGCCTACCAGCATGGCCGGGAGTACGGTCACCAGACGATCATCCCCACCCACACCCAGCACGAAGAGCAACCACAACCCCACCGTGAATACGATCGCCTTCAGATATCCTTCCTTAAACGGCAGAAGGGAGTAGAGCAGCAGAAAAAGAGCGCCCGACGCCATGAAGGAGAGCAGGACCGACAAGAACAGCAAGACCGGTTCCAACAGGAAACGAGCCACGCCCAGATTGGGAGCCAGGATCTCGGCTGTGTGCGTGACATCATTTGAAACGATGAAGATCGACAAAACCAGTAGGCCAAACCAGATCAAGCGTGATCCCCCGACCGCCCGAACCCGACCAGCCAAAGCCGGAGGACCCTCAGGCGCGTCTTTCTCCATGAGACTTGAAAACCTTGGTGCCATAAGAAATAGAAGTGCCCCGGCGAACAAGAAGGCTGGCAGGCTTTTCTGAAGCGCATCCAAAACGCTCAAGGCAAACAGGAATATGGCCGGCGCGATCAGTTGGTCAGGCGTCCAACGCATCGAACCAGCAGACTTCCTGTATAGCAGGGTAATGAGGCCGACCAGCAGGAGCAACAGGGAAGGTGTGAATAGGGTCAATTCGAGATGTACCCCATCCAATAAGAAGATCAAGTTCCTGGCAGAAGTATCCATCCCCAGGCATACCATCACCAGAAGAATGGTTGTGAGTCCTCTGAGAATGGCGCCTCGCGAACCAGTTTTCCAGACTGCAAGCAAGTGGGCGCCGCTGGCAAAAAGGAGCAGGCCGAAGACATTTGGAAAGCTGTACGTACACAGCAAACCGGCTAATAGCCACACTACTACGCGCTGATATCGGGCCAACCAGTGACCCAGACGACTTTCCACAAACAATACTGCCAAACACAGAATGAAGACTCCCCAGGGTTGCCATCTCCAGGGTCCAAGGGACAATGAAGCAAGAAGCGCCTCTGCTTTGGAACCCAAGGATCGGATCGTGGCAGGAAGTTGTTGAACGAAAAGGACTGGTCGAGGCGTGTACTCAAGAATGAGTGCGAATTTCCCTGGCCCAACGTATTCAACCAGGGTTTGCCCCTCATCAGAATAGGAGTACCGTGAAGGCTCGGGAGAGATGCGTCGAATATCCGCCCCGGGTATAGCCACTTTCAAACGATCCCCTGGAGCCATGCGGATCGAGCCCAGTTGAATCTGATATATTCCCGTACCAACACCCCGTGTCTGGAGCTCCAACTGCTGTTCTGGAACATCCTGCTCAAGTAAGAATTCCGGATAACGGGAGGCGCCATCCGGATTGTGGAACGCGCGTCCCGTGACCCGGGTGATGACTACCCCAACACCATTCTCATAGCTACAGGATTGGAGTTCACTGCGGACCAGTACGTAAGAGGGTTTGTATTGAAAAGCGGGCGGCAAATATCCGAAATGGAAGACAGGCAAGGAATCGAGGGCGAACAGCGTATCCGCCATGCGGTAGGACCAAAAGGGGTTCTCAACGGTCCACTGGCAATATTTTTCGAATTCCGGATAGGCCAGAATGTCCCCGAAGGTCACCTGTCCTTGCAAGCGAAAGCTGTCCTGTCGTTTCTGGAGCAATTCCCCCACCAGCGGGACAAGATCCAGTTCGATCTCTTTTGTGATATGCGTGAAAGGGATCTCTAAGAATAGGTCAAGCGGGTACTCGGCAGCAGAATAGAGCAGATTCACATGAGGTGTATTTTGACGTTTGACTTCTTCCAGGTTGTGCGGAGGAGGAGAGATGCCCGCCACAAAAAGGCTGGAAAAAGGGATAGCGATCAATATAGAGTTGCCAGGTGGTAAATTGAACGGCCCAAGCGTGATGGTATCCAACCCGGCTTCCTGGGATGAAACCAAGACGGCATTATCGAGAACACCTTGCAAATAATAGGTGTGGCCGGTGCCGGCGGCATCGGCGGGCCAGACGTGCAGGTCTCCTCCAAGCCCCCAATCTTCCAACCTGGCTTCTTCAAGGGAGATCTCTTCCGGGGAGGAAACCATCCCGACGATCTCAATTTGACCGGTGACGTAGTCTGGCAACAAGGTCAGTTGTACGGTTCTTTGGGAGGGCTGTTCGAGTCCCCTAACAGGTTCTACAAAAACCAGCCACCCGATAAGCACGCTGATCAATACAGCGATACCAGTCCGAATCCTCAAGCGCTTTAAGAACAATTCGTCTCCTTGGAAGGAAAGGCTAGCTCAGGTTATCTTCGAAAATAAACCAGGGAGGGATCAGGACGCCCCACAAAGCACGACTGATCGAATTTATACTTTTGAATGATCCTGTAAGCGGTTTGAGCCTCGGCTTCCTGGCGATTGAAATCCATCAGCCAATTCGAACCCTGAGTGATCTTCCAGCGGTCGTTGATATTTTCCACCTTGATCGCGCTGGGATCGAACTTTATGCAATCTTCTCCGGCCAGCGATCCTGAAGGCGCTCGACCATTGTTCAGGTAATATTCCATGGAGGCATCCGGACGCCCGACAAAGCATTGCTGGTTGAATCCGTAGAACTGGATGATCTTCAATGCCTGTTTGGCTTCGCCCACGTTTTCACCGAAATCCAGCAGCCAGATGTCTCCCACCACAATCTTCCAGGATCCTTTCACCATCTCGAGCGAGGCCTCAGCACCTTGAAAAGCAATACAATCCTCCTGGACCTCCACTCCGGGCAACAAGGTCAACTTGAAGGGAGTTGGCAACAAGGCATATAAGATCACCGGCTCTTGTTCCTCGACCAGCACCATGCCCTCCGGCAATGGAGGTGGATCTCCGATACGGGTTAACTCGATGTCCCAATGGTCCGTGTTAAAAGGAACTTCTAGAATATCCCAGTACTCCTGATATCGAGCCACCACCGGGCTCCCAACTGCCGAACCGTAGACAAAACTGAGTGCGCCATCCCGGTCGGATTGATACACAGTGTTGGATCTGGCAATCCACAGGTAGGCGCCTTCAACAGGTTCTCCATCGACAAGAATAGTTGCCTCCAGTGTGTTGGTCGCGACCATTGGAAAGGCGGGCAGGATGCTGAAATCTGCCACCGCATCCTGCCCTGCGATGACATTCACGGATTGGTAACTGGTCAGGCCGGCATTGGTCCGGGGAATGACCATTTGCAGGCCGGGAGGCACCTCATCGATCTCATAATCACCTCGGGCATCCGTCTTCGCCCAATGGATTTCCTCCCAACCCGCGACCTCCACGATCGTATCGGCAAGAGGACCCGTGTTTACCCCTGTAAATTCTACGCGTCCGCGGATCGAGCCGGTCGTCGGCAGGGGGGTAACCTCGCCTGGCGGCTCTTCGGTGGTTATCCCAGGTTCTTCGGGTGTTGGGGAATTGCTTTCCTGGAGCGTCGGTGAAACGATCGTGACCGGCCCGCTTCGCGGGGTAGGTGTACCGCCGTCGCAGGCAAGCGCAGCTGTCAATAAAGCCACCACGGCTAGGGAACAACGTATCCCCTTGGGGACTATGGCAGGCATGTTTTTCATCCTCCACCTCACCTTCGAAGAAAAATGTGCCGTTTTCGATGCCAGAATAATCAGATTATCTTTACCTAGTGTATCATAAATTGATCTGGCCTTTAGGCACCCAACTCTACAAAGAAATGCTTGACAAACTCCTGTTTTTGGATATAGTTAAGCTCGCTTAACTAAAAAGGTGGCTTAACCATGTCTGATTCAACTCAATTCTCACAGACCCTGCGCCGGTGGATGGATGTCTTCATGCACCGCTCGATGAGCGACTGGAGGCATTACGTCAAAGTGAGCGGGCTGTCCATGCCCCAATTCAGTATCCTGATGCGTCTCAAATATCAGGGGGAATGTGGTATTTCGGACATCAGCGAACACATGGACACCAGCACTGCTGCCGCCAGCCAACTGGTAGACAAGCTCGTCCAGGCCGGCTTGTTGGAACGAACCGAGTCCCTTCTCGACCGGCGCGCCAAGCAAGTGGCACTTTCACCAAAGGGCAAGGCTTTCATCGCCCAGGGCATCAAGGGGCGCTATCGCTGGGTCGACAAACTGGCGCCTAAATTGTCGATTGATGAGCAAGCACAGATCACGGAAGCGCTCAACCTGATGATACGCGCCGCCAATGAACTGGACCTGTCTCCAGTACACGAGAAATACCCATGAGGAAATCCGGATCCACAAATCCTCTTGGCGTTGCATCTGAACCGCACCTGAAACCTAGCCGGCAACCTGCTCGATGCCATTTCCCTTGGTCTCGCGATGTGCCTAGTAAATGGTAGCGACACTATCAACAAAGTGACCTGTCATGTAGCATTGGTGACAGATACAATTCAATTCAAGGAGTAAGCGCCTGCAATGATCCGATTGGCAAAATACACAAAACCTTATATGACCATGATCCTGCTCGCCATTGTGTTGTTGTTTGCTCAAGCAAACTTCGACCTGGCGTTGCCTGATTATCTGTCCAAGATCGTGAATACTGGAATCCAGCAAGGCGGTGTGGAAAGCGCGGTACCTGCTGCGATCCGTCTGAGTGAGATGGACAAGATCGTGATCTTTATGAGTGATGAAGAGAAATCGTCTGTGCTCAATGATTACACTTTGGTAGATCAAAGCTCACCCGACTACGAAGGATATCTTAGCCAGTATCCCGTTCTTGCAAACGAGCCCATTTACGTTCTGAACAACATCGACCAGGCCGAAATGGATCGCCTGGACCCGATCATGGGGAAGGCGATCCTGGTGGTTTCGACGATCGAGCAGGTCATTGCCGATCCATCCAAGGCAGCCCAAATGGGTGGAAATCTCGGATTCGACCCCTCCAAGCTGCCGGCAGGGGTAGACGTGTGGACACTCCTCAGCCAACTTCCGGCGACTCAAAGAACCCAGATCACGGATATGATCAACAAGCAGTTCGAAGCACTCGGCGAAAAAATGGTCAGCCAGGCCGCGGTCGTACCGGTGAAAAATGAGTACGCTGCATTGGGCATGGATACTGCCAAACTGCAGAACAACTACATCCTTCGGGTTGGTGCTATCATGTTGCTGCTGACACTGGCTTCTGGCATTTGTACGATCGTTGTGGGATACCTTTCAGCGAAAACAGCCGCAGGGATGGGACGCGACATACGCAGAGACACCTTCGAGAAGGTGGAAGGTTTTTCCAACAAAGAGTTTGATAAATTCTCCACTGCCTCATTGATCACACGCTCCACAAATGACATTACACAGATCCAGATGGTAGTGGTCATGATGGTGCGCATGGTTTTCTACGCGCCTATCCTGGGTATCGGAGGTGTGATCAGGGTGCTTGGCAAAGACTCGTCCATGTGGTGGCTCATCGCAGTGGCCGTGCTGGTGTTGATCAGTTTGATCTTGGTGGTGTTCTCGATCGCACTGCCGAAATTCAAGATCATTCAGAAACTGGTAGATCGACTCAACCTGGTGTCGCGTGAAAATTTGTCTGGCATGATGGTGATCCGCGCTTTCAATATGCAGAATTTCGAGGAACAGCGATTTGACAGGGCTAACATTGACCTGACGGCCGTCAGCCTGTTCATAAACCGCCTTATGGTCGTCATGATGCCATTGATGATGCTGATCATGAACGGGCTGGCCCTGGCCATCATCTGGATCGGCTCCCATCAGGTAGCCGAGGCAAACATGCAAGTAGGCGACATGATCGCTTTCATGCAATACGCCATGCAAATCGTGATGTCATTCCTGTTTCTATCAATGATGTTCATCATCCTGCCGCGCGCTTCCGTGTCTGCTGATCGTATCGCGGATGTGCTTGAAACCGACCTATCGATATTGGATCCAGAAGAACCAAAACGACTCACGGAGTCATTTCGAGGCAAGATTGAGTTCCGAAATGTCTCGTTTCGCTATCCGGGTGCGGATGAGGATGTGCTCCATCACATCAGCTTTACAGCGCACCCGGGTCAGACCACAGCTTTTATTGGTTCCACCGGCTCTGGGAAATCCACGATCATTAACCTTTTTCCGCGCTTTTACGATGCCACCGAAGGAGCCATCCTGGTGGATGGTATCGATATCCGGGAAATCACCCAGCATGATCTTCGAGAGCAGATCGGTTACGTCCCGCAGAAGGGTGTTTTGTTCTCTGGCACGATCGAGAGCAACCTGCGTTATGCAGATGAAAACGCAACCGGGGAAATGCTGGACTCTGCGATAGATATTGCCCAGGTGACTGAATTCGTCAATTCAAAACCCGATGGCCTGGATGCGGAAATTTCCCAAAGCGGGATGAACGTGTCGGGAGGTCAGAAGCAGCGGCTCTCGATTGCCCGCGCCCTGATCAAGAAACCGCCAATCTACATCTTTGACGATAGCTTCTCTGCCCTGGATTTCAAGACAGAAGCCGCCTTGCGCAAGCAACTTAAGGAAAAAACCGGCGGGAGCACTATCTTGATCGTAACCCAGCGTGTCTCTACGGTGATGAATGCCGAACAAATCATCGTGCTCGAAGAGGGCAAGATTGTCGGCAAAGGCACACACGCTGATCTGATGGAGAGCTGTGAAACATACAAAGAAATTGCATTATCGCAGCTGAGCATGGAGGAACTATCATGATGCACCGACCAGGACGCGGCGGACCGATGGGGCGTGGCGGCCCAATGAGGGGCATGATGAAAGGCGACAAGGCCCGCGATTTCAAGGGGACCATGCTCAAATTGATCCAATATCTTGGCAAGTACAAGATTACGGTATTAATCGTGTTCGTATTTGCTATTGCCTCGACCGCAGCCAATATCGCCGGCCCCAAGATACTGGGGCAGGCCACCACCAAGTTGTTCGAGGGAGTGTTGGCTCAACTCAGCGGGACAGGCTCGATCGATTTCGGCTACATAGGCAGGATCGTTCTGATCACGCTCAGCCTTTATTTGATCTCCGCCTTGTTTGCCTACATCCAGGGCTGGATCATGGCTGACATTTCGACCAATATCACATACCGTCTCCGTCGTGATATCTCCGAAAAGATCAACCGGATGCCGCTCAAGTACTTCGACAATACCACGCACGGCGAAGTGCTCTCCCGCATCACCAATGACGTGGATACGGTTAACCAGACTCTCAGTCAGAGTCTCACCCAGATCATCACCTCCGTGGTAACAGTGATCGGTGTGCTTGTCATGATGCTCACGATCAGTTGGCTGATGACCCTGGCGGCATTGATCGTTGTCCCGCTTTCTATGGTCGTGGTCAGCGTGATCGTCCGCCAGTCGCAAAAATACTTCAAGCAACAGCAGGACTATCTAGGTCACGTCAATGGCCACGTGGAAGAAATGTATGGCGGCCATATCGTGATGAAGGCCTTCAACGGCGAAGAAAAGAGCATCCAAAAGTTCGACAAATACAACAATGTTCTGTACGATGCCGCCTGGAAATCCCAGTTTCTCTCCGGCTTGATGATGCCGATCATGAGGTTTATCGGTAACCTGGGCTATGTTGCTGTGGCTATCCTCGGCGGTTACCTCGCGATTCGTGGCACCATCACAGTGGGTGACATTCAGGCTTTCATCCAGTACGTGCGCTCGTTTACCCAACCCATCACGCAGCTTGCCAACATTTCAAATGTCCTGCAACAGACTGCTGCTGCTGCTGAGCGCGTATTCGAATTCATAGAGGAAGACGAAGAAATCGTCGAGACCACCAACCCGGTCAAACTGGCTGCAGTGGAAGGTCATGTGGGCTTCAAGCATGTCCACTTCGGCTATAAATCAGAAGTACCTGTCATCAAGGACTTTTCTGCAATTGCCCAACCCGGTCAAAAAGTCGCCATCGTCGGACCGACCGGAGCTGGAAAAACCACGATCGTAAAGCTCTTGATGCGCTTCTATGACGTGAATGCAGGCTCGATCCTGGTAGACGGTCACGACATTCGCGACTTCACACGCGAGGACCTACGCAGGATGTTCGGCATGGTGTTGCAGGATACCTGGCTTTACAACGGCACCATCATGGAGAACATTCGCTATGGACGCACAGATGCAACCGATGAAGAAGTCATTGCCGCTGCCCAAGCTGCACACATGGACCATTTCATCCATACCTTGCCAGAGGGTTACAACATGGTGCTCAACGAAGAGACCTCCAACATCTCGCAGGGACAAAAGCAACTCCTGACCATCGCCCGCGCCATCCTGGCTGATCCCAGCATCCTGATCCTCGACGAAGCCACCAGTTCCGTGGACACTCGCACGGAGATATTGATTCAGAATGCCATGGATAGTCTGATGGTAGGTCGCACCAGTTTTGTTATCGCCCACCGCCTGTCTACGATCCGTAATGCAGACTTGATCCTGGTGATGGACGAGGGCGACATCGTCGAGCAAGGCTCGCATACTGAACTGCTGGCACGCGGGGGCTTCTACGCCGAACTGCATAATAGCCAGTTTGAACGCGTGTCGGTCGTGTGATGGATCGACTGTCTTTAGCGCGACGGGGAAGGCTGGCAGGCTTCTTCTGGATGAATTGAGGTATCGCAATAACCTCAATCAAAGGGATGCGCCAAGCCATTGATTTGAATCGTTTGACAGCAGGAAAAGAACAATGAATCCAGATTTAAAAGATAATAAGCAGAACAGGCTTATTACCGAATTGAAGCGCTTTTGGAATGATGATCAAGATCAAGTCCTGCTTGCGAACACGATCCGGGCGCTTTTTTCTCACTATGATCTCGATAGGAAAATGGCAAAGGAACCCGGCGTCGAAGATTTCCTCAAGCAAATGTCCGGGAGGCTGGCCAATTCCTTCACGAGGCTGTCGGACATCCGAGGCCAAAGGATCTTGGATATCGCCTGCGGCTCCAACACCAGCAAAGCGCCTGCAGCGCTTCGTATCGATACGCCCTTTGGTGAAATGGCGTTCGGACGTGCGAGAAAAGGCTATACAGCTAAATTCGAGCCGTGGTTCTGCCGGATTCTGGTTGAACTGGGCGCAAATCCTGTAGGGGTGGATTTTGGTGATCTGGAAGGAGAAGTCTTCACACATCATCAGGTTGATCTCGGAAGGATCGGCGCCCTGGATTTCCTGCCCGATCATTCGTTTGACGGCATTCAAGATAGCAGGTTGTTTGGCTCTCCTGAATTTACCGCCCTGATTCCAAATCACAAGGACCGATTGAAGATCGCTCTAGAGATCAAGAGACAGGAACAGAGATTGCTCAAGCCGGATGGTATTGTCATCCACTCGGATGCAGAGGCGTTATTGCGCTAAATTAGTCTTGGTGAGAATTCGGGGAAAGCGACCTACACTCAGATCGCCAGTACACTCGCCCCTTGAGCGGCCTGAACGGGATAAATCTCAGGCTCGATACCAGTCTCAGCCAGGTATTGATCCCCTACATGGCGAGCGAATCGTTCAAGCGAATCGCTTTTTACAAAAGCCACCAGGCAGCCACCGAACCCCGCCCCGGCGCCTCGAGCTCCAAAGATGCTGGGAGCTGTCATGATGGCCCTGAACATAACCACCATTTCCTGAGAGACAATCTCGAAGAGCCTATGCGCCCCTTGAAAAGAATCCACTGCCAGACGTCCAATCTCCTGGTGATTCCCTGCCGCAAGCGCAGCTGCCATGTCCAACACACGCTGGTTTTCCTCGATGATGAATTGGCAGCGTTTAAAGACCACAGAGTCCATTTTCTCTTTGCAGGCCTGAAGTTGCGCCAGAGTCGCATCGCGCAAGGAATGGACTTCAGGATAGGTAGCAGACAGGATACGAACGCCCTCTTCACATTGGGCACGACGTTCAGGATATTCCGAGCCGGTCAGCGCACGCTCTGCGCGCGTGTCACAAATCATCACCTGGACACCAGGCGCGATAGGTCTCGTTTCGCTG
>Ga0307425_1001360_pt1 | contig 14728 bp, 13 predicted proteins | sample SalMarWE160330MG_FD_202152 | JGI IMG/M metagenome (GOLD analysis project Ga0307425, IMG submission 202152) | Salt marsh sediment microbial communities from the Plum Island Ecosystem LTER, Massachusetts, United States - WE1603-30 | ecosystem: Environmental > Aquatic > Marine > Intertidal zone >... | reverse complement strand
ATATCTCCAGTTCTTATTCTTTCCACCAACCCTTTCTTATATGAGCGGCCCTTTCTGCTTCTCCAAGTTTCCTGATTTTAAACGCGGAATCTCTGACAACACCATAAAGTATACCACAACTGTCGTCTTCTCTGACCGCATCTCCTCTGTCTGCAATGGCAAGCATTTTTTCCACGAGGGCCAAAGTATCCTTGATACTCTGATCACATGGTCTCATATACGATCCTCCGGAGGTTTTATTACCTTTACAGCAGATTCCGTGCCGCAAGAGAATTCTGTTGCCAACATTAGACAAATAACTTCTTATATCATCCTGTTAGGGTCCAACCAGAGAATTCATAAAGATGGGATTTCTGCAATATGGGAGTGCCCGTGAGACGAATATGTCTCAACTAAAAAATGCTGCCCAACATATTGATATTAGGGTGTTTTCAAGAAGGGCAAGAACACGGAAAAGACTAATTCAAAAAAACAAGACTTATTGAAAAACGGGGACACCTTGAAAGCGGCCAGAAGGGCAACAGAAAATATCTTTTAATATTAGCAAATTAGGCAAAGGCCTAAATAGTTTGGTAAAGACGGGGCCAAAAGGGCAGAAGCACATAACCTAAAATCATTGTCTCATATATAAAGCTGATACATAAATGCCTCATGGAACAACTTCATGGGCTCCCTCGATGGCCCTCCCTTTTTTGTACTACCTCCAGATGCGCAGACCATTTGGCTATCTCATGGTCTATGATACAGTCCAGTCTCCCACCCTGGCCCGGCAGTGATCCAAATTATGGCAATCCTTAATCGCCTGACGCCACAAACACCGAAGTCGGTCCCGCCGTATTGAGCGATGAATTTGAGGCAGACCACGAAAAGGTCAAGAGACCGAAGGGTTTTTAGGGGAGTTTGACACCTCTTCTATTTTGGTGTATGTGGGCTTAAACGGGGTGTACGGTCGGAGCCTCCCCATCAGGATCTGTGCAGAGCGCAATTGTCAACAGCGCCTCCTACCAAAGCATTAAGGAAACGACAATCCATGGATACCGAAAAAACAACAAAGACGTCACTTGACGATATGCCCACAGGCGTTCAGCTCATCCACGACCCGGTCTTCAACAAGGGGACCGCCTTTACCGAATCCGAACGGGAGGTCCTGGGACTGACAGGTCTCCTACCTCCGGTTGTCAATTCCATCCAGGAGCAGGTAATGCGCGTGATGGAAAACCTGCGCCGAAAACCCTCTAACCTTGAAAAATATATCTTTCTCGCCGCCCTCCAGGACCGTAACATGACCCTGTTTTATCGTGTACTTGTCGATCACCTGGAGGAACTGATGCCCATCATCTACACACCCACCGTGGGGCAGGCCTGCCAGCAGTACGTCCATATCTACCGCCGGCCCAAAGGGATCTTCATATCACTAAAGCACAAGGGACAAATCCTCAAGATCCTGCAAAACTGGCCAACTAAGGCCGTGCGGATCATCGTCGTCACAGACGGAGAACGCATCCTCGGCCTGGGGGATCTTGGGGTGGCTGGTATGGGTATACCAGTGGGGAAGCTATCCCTTTATACCGCATGTTCCGGCATTCACCCTTCATTTGCCCTGCCGGTGACCGTCGATGTGGGCACAAATAACGTGTCGCTTCTCAACGATCCGCTTTACTTCGGCTTGAGACACCGGCGCATTCGGGGGGCAAAGTACGATGCACTGATCGACGAGTTCGTTGCGGCAGTGAACCGACAATTTCCCGGTGTCCTCATCCAGTTCGAGGACTTTGGCAACCTGAACGCCTTACGCCTGCTTCAAAAATACCGCAACCAGGTGTGTGCCTTCAATGATGACATCCAGGGGACTGCCAGCGTGGTACTCGCCGGTCTTTGTGCCGCCATACGGATGACCAGCCAGCGTCTAACAGACCAGAAGATCCTTTTTCTAGGTGCTGGCGAGGCGGGGATTGGTATCGGCGAATTGATCACCACTGCCATGATGGACGAAGGCCTGACAGAGGCCGAGGCGCGAAGGCGATGCTGGTATTTTGATTCCAGGGGCCTGGTGGTCAGGCAAAGAAAAGATCTCGCCCCGCAGAAACGTGCCTTTGCCCACAATTTTGAGCATCTACACGATTTTCTATCCTGCGTTGAAGCGATTAACCCCACCTCGATCATGGGTGTTGCAGGACAGGCAGGGGCGTTTACGCAACACATCCTGGAGACCATGGCACGGATAAATAACCGGCCTATTATCTTTGCCCTCTCCAATCCAACATCGCGCTCTGAATGCACCGCCGAGGAGGCCTATACCTGGACCGCTGGGCGGGCCATATTTGCCAGCGGCAGCCCCTTCGGCCCTGTCACAATTGGCGATAAGACCTTTGAGCCTGGGCTTAGCAACAACGCCTATATCTTTCCTGGGGTAGGGCTCGGGGTGATCGCGTCCCGCGCCCGGCATGTCACCGATGACATGTTTCTGGCGGCTGCAAAGGTGCTTGTGGACAGCGTGTCGGCAGAGGATCTGTCACGGGGCAGCCTCTTTCCACCACTTAAAACGATTCGCGAACTTTCCCTAAGTATCGCCTGCGAGGTGGCAAAGATCGCCTACAATCAAGGCCTGGCAACAGGACCTGAGCCAAAGGACCTTGCCGTCCACATTCAGGCGATGATGTACGAACCGGTTTATCCCACTTACGCCTGAGCATCGCTCGCGGTTGCCGGAACCACATATCGGACTGGGATTTTGGATAGATATCTGCGGGGCCTCTCAATGGCAAAAGAAAATACATTCCCTCCGCGTGCTCAGCGCCCCTGCGGTGAAAGCGACCTTGCAAAAACCGTTTTTGGGTTTTACACTGGCTTTTAATTGCCGGAAAATATATCTGCAAGAGAGGCATCCCAGATATCTGGGGCCGAAGAATTTTACATTATTGGAGGTGTTCAATAAATGGTAGATGTAGATTACGACCTTGTTATAGTTGGCGGTGGTCCAGCGGGGCTTACGGCAGGTCTTTATGCTGCTCGCGCTAGACTCAATGTTGTATTGATTGAAAAGCTGATGCCAGGGGGCCAGATTGCAACAACTGACTGGATAGAAAACTATCCAGGCTTTCCCGATGGTATCAGTGGGGCGGACCTGGTTGTCAAGATGACCGAGCAGGTCAAACGTTTTGATCTTCCCATCGAGTCAAAAGAAGTCAAATCTATTGAACTCTCTGATGGAATCAAAAAGATCGACTTGGGCGACAAGTCCGTTACGACCAACGCGATCATCATTGCAACCGGTGCATCGCCGAGAAAGCTGGGAGTCCCCGGTGAAGATCTATTTTACGGCAAAGGCGTATCTTTTTGTGGGACCTGCGATGCACCTTTTTTTAGGGACGAGGTGGTTGCTGCTGTGGGAGGGGGTGATACCGCTGTCCAGGAAAGTATCTACCTGACCAAGTTTGCAAAAAAGGTATATCTGATTCACAGGCGTGATGAGCTTAGGGCGGCCAAAATCCTTCAGGAACGTGCCTTTGCCAATGACAAGATCGAATTGGTATGGGATTCGGTGGTCACAAGTATTAACGGGCTCTTGACAAATGTCGTGTCTGTCACTGTAAAAAATGTGAAGACGGGTGAATCCAAAGACCTCAAGGTAGAGGGTTGTTTCATATGGGTTGGCACCAGTCCCAACACGGGTTTTATATCGGATGCAGTAAAAGTTAACGATTGGGGATTCATTATCACCGACCAAAAAATGGAGACCTCTGTACCAGGAGTATTCGCCGTGGGTGATGTCAGGAACACCCCACTCAGGCAGGTGGCGACTGCCGTAGGGGATGGGGCCATTGCTGCAGTATCGGCAGAACATTTTATAGAGGGAATGAAATAGAAAACCCTGGCCTGATTGAGGAGTCCTGTTTTTCGAGGACAAATAACATGCAATGCAGATATCATCCAGACCGTGAAGCACGTGTGACATGCCAGAAAATGGAGATTGGTTACTGCCAGGAATGCCTCGACAACTGTGAGGCCTGTACAGACCCCTGCACCTATTGCAAGTTCCGGTCTCAGTGCATCATCTGGGAACTGTGCCGGAAGAGCGAGAAGAGATACCACCTTGAAAGGGCGGCAAAAGGTAGTTGAGGAGAAATTGAATTGCTTCAGGAACTATAATGAGAAATTGCTGTCGGGAAAATCTGCCAGGAATCGATACAGGGTGGCACGGCCAACCCCCAGGATACGGGCCGCCTTGGCCTTGTTTCCACCGCTTTGGACAAGAGCGGAACGTACTGAATCAGGTTCCAGCTTTCTGGAAGGGCCGCGTAAGGCACGGCCTTCTTTCCATTGGCGTAGCTCCGCTGGGAGGTCTTCGGGGCGAACAAGACGTCCCCTGGCCTTCACCAGGGCGAATCGGACCGCACTTTGGAGTTCGCGAACATTCCCGTGCCAGGGGTAATCGAGCAAAATTGAAGAGGCCTCTTTAGAAAAACCACTCGTTTCATGGCCATCCTCCAGGCCCTGCTCAATAAAATGATCCAATAGGAGAGAAATATCCTTACGCCGCTTCCGCAGTGGGGGCACATATAGGGGAAAAACATTTATCCGGTAATAAAGGTCCTCCCTAAAAAGCCCTTTTTTAACGTGCCTTTTGAGATCACTATTAGTAGCGCTGATTATGCGGGCATTTGTTGACAGGGTCTTTTCGCCGCCCACCCGCTCGAACTTACCTCCCTGAAGAACCCTGAGTAGTTTGACCTGCACGGATTTAGGGAGCTCTGCCACCTCATCTAAAAACAGGGTCCCTCCATTGGCTAGCTCAAAGCGGCCTTTCTTATCGCGAATAGCACCGGTAAAGGCCCCCTTTACATGTCCAAAGAGTTCGCTCTCCAGGACCCCTTCAGGCAATGCACCGCAGTTTATTGGAACAAAGGGATTACCACCACGCCGGCTTTCATTGTGTATGGCCGTTGCCACGAGCTCTTTGCCGGTACCGGTTTCACCGTAAATATGTACTGGATAGTCGTTTGAGGCCAACTCGCGAATCTGCTGATAGATCTGAATCATCTTTGGGTCCTGACCAATGATGCCAGCGAAGCCCTTAATCTTTCCCAGCTCAAGTTCCAGCCCAATCAGATTTGAGACATCACGAAATGCGGCAATAACTCCCGTAAATTTTCCATTCTTGTCCATAATACCTGTTACAGACATCTCGAGCCGCCTGGGAGTGCCGTCCTGGTGGATGATATTTACTGGATATGACACATCGCGCAACGATGCTGTCGGGGCCGTTCCCATAAATGAGCACCTGCCACCGCAAAAGGGGGCGCCAAAGGCCTCATGGCAGTCACGCCCCAGGACATCCTCTCGCCGAAAGCCCGTTATCTCTTCGGCCGCTCGATTAAAGAAAAGGATGCGGCGCTCGGTATCATGGGCAATAATGCCCTCCGAGAGGTTATCCAGGATCCGTTCAAGGTTTTCCCTATCGGCTATGAGTTTTTCCAATTAGGAATCTTCCATTAGTAAAAAGTTTGCCGAATAAAAGGTGCTTATTGCGCTGTAACTATCAATTAAACATAGTCATTAAACCTTAATTCATCAAGAGGAAATTGTCTGATCTCGTATCTCCGGGTATGAAGTGCGTTTGGTACTCCTTAGGCCTACAGGCCTTCAAAAACTTGACTACTCAAGATCCTTCATTATATTTTGTTACCGAAAGCAAATATAGAAAAAAGGAGATTGGAGTCATGCCAGATAAGACGGAAAAGAATCTTGCCTATGCATTCGCCGCCGAATCTAAGGCCTCTATTCGCAATGAGGCATTTGGCAGGAAGGCCGACAAGGATGGCTTTGCTCAAATTGCACGATTGTTTCGCGCCGTATCCCTGGCAGAATCCGTACACGCCCACCGATTTCTGTTGTTGATGCGTGGGAAGGTCGGATCTACCGAAGAAAATCTTGAAGCCGCCTTTAAAAACGAGATCAGGGCGAATGTGGAAGAGTACCCGAAATTGATCAGGGACGCCTCTGATGAAGCGAATGAAGGCGCGTTAAGGGCCTTTTCCCAGTCTCGGGATGTAGAAAACGGCCATAGCGAGCTTTACAAGAAGGCAATGAACGATATGCTATCCGAACGTGATACCAAATATTACGTTTGCCAGGTCTGCGGCTATATAAGCGAGGATAAGGCCCCGGAAAAATGCCCCATCTGTGGGGCCGTAAAAGAAAAATTTAAACTAGTAAGCTAATTTTTCATTATCCCCGAAGATAATTACGAATGGCCTCCTCTACATCGGGCGCAATGCTTATGCCCCTTTCACGGAGCCGTGCCTTATATTTTTCAAAAGAACGTATGTGCCTCACCGAGGAAACCAAGATATCCAGATGTTCCTTAAGGCCCTTTTCTAGCTCTCTTCGGAAATCCTCCTTCTCCAAGAGGAGATTTTCCGCCCTTTTAATAGGCCTGAGGTTGACGGGCCGGCAGACCAGGCGATAAAAGATGAAGCGCTGAAGCTGTCCGTCTTGCAAATCTCTTTCCTGGATTGCCTCTCTTACCCTATCAAGGTCTATACTATCGCAGACTTCCACGCTCAGATTTCTTTCCTCAAGGGCCTTAAAAACTGCCGCAAGGGGCCTCGGTATACCACACGTATCCTCTTCATCAAGTATGCAATCCTTGCTGCGAACATAGACTACCAAATCCATGTCTGAGTGCTCCTCTGCCATGCCGAAATTCAGCGAGCCAAGGAGATCGAACGCCACCTCCATCCCTTCTTTCTGGAGGCCTTTGTAAATGGCCCTGAGTTCATCAATCAGAAATTGGGTTTGTGGGGTCTCATAGCCCAAGAAGAAAGCCTTGATGTGTTGAAGCCGGCGTACGGAAGGGATATGGTAAACCTTTGGCATTTTCCCGCCCAGCCTGGTATACCTTTTTTCATCCAGGATAAGGGTCTTCATAACGCCATTAGATGGCTGGTAGTCCACCACATCATAGGCACGCCCCCTTTCCAACTGCCGCAATGTGGCCAATTTGACGCCCTTCTCTTCAAGATAGAGTTCCAAGAAAAAACCGCCAGGGCGAGAACCGGAAATCTCCACGGTTCGCCCGAAATTGGAGGGGTTGAAGAAGGTGGTTCCATTGGCAAAATCGGCCCCCCAGTGTTCGTGGTTGTGCCCCGATAACACGACCTTTACCTTTGACTCTTCGAGATCCAGATAGTCTCGGAAGATTGTACTCCCGGAATGGCCATACTCAGGCATATAATCCAGATACCCGTATGGGGGTTGATGAAGCAGCAACAGATCGGGCCTCACCTGTAGAAAAAGCCCTAACGCCTCGGATTGATGCCCTTGCATCTCTGACCCTTCGCGGAAAGGTACCTGAAGGTGCCCCGGAATTCCCGGGGTCCTGACATTGGCCCCGCCGTATCCCGCAATCTTCCAACCATTGACTTCCAGATATCTCAGATGGAGGTCACGATCCCTTAATGCCGTTTGATGTAAATCCATATCATAATTGCCTGGCAGGACGTATATGGTCTTATCTGGATAACCCCGTAGTATCTGTTCAAGCCGTTCATAAGACCTGAGGAGGTATTGCTCCGCCTTCCGACTCAGGCGCATATATTCCTTTACGTGTTCCAATATGGAAGAATCGTTGGATTCTATTGCAAGACGTTGAGCCAGATGTTCGAGTGGCTCTTCAGTATTTTCTCTGGATCGATACCCGGATAAAATCTGCTGTAGTTCCATAAATCGCCAGGCGGTCTTGTATCTGAAAAAGGCCCTTGATACAAGATCTCCGGCAATAAGATAGAGATCGGCCTCTGTCTTTTCCAAGAGACCGCCAACCTGCCTGAAGGCATGATGAACATCAGATGCAAAGACCACCTTCATAAAAAGGACCTCCTCGATTATGTTTAAGATATCGTAACTACTCAGGTGGACAGACTGAAGGTAGAAGGCTGTTAGCTGAAAGCGCAGCAGTCTGGGTATTTTCTCAAATGGCGGCATCACTACTCTTGAGGCATGCCCATCTAGTTGAGCCTGTATTTCTCCCGAAGCCTTTTTGAAAGTGCCCCTATCATTTCAAAGGCCTTTTCCACGGTCTTTTCTTTGTCAGGGTTAACAAGGCAACAGGTAGCAGGTGAGAGCAGGCTCCGGGACAAAAGAAAAGCCTGGTCAATCCCCTTGCGTTGCAATACCGACCATATATCTTCCAACCGTTTTATCATGGAATCCATGTCCTCTTTTTCAAACGGTTCAAAGTTGGTCGGGACCATTCCCCACACAATAATACCCCCCCTATCCAGAAACCGCTTAATCGATGGCGCGTAGCTGGAAAAAATCTCTCCGTTGCTATAGACATCCAGGGAGAGGATATCCAGGTCCAGGGTAAGGAGAAAATCCCAGTCAGGATTCCCGCATAGATGGACTCCACGGGGTCTTTCGATCATGGAAAAAAAAGACTCCATATCTGCATGGGCCGCTATATTGTTATACCCTGACATGGCGCTGAATAGATACTGGAGGCCCGGCTCATCCACAAACATGAAGGCGTTGGAGTTCAGCCTTTTCAGCCTGTCAAGCTGGACATTTATGCGCCTGGCCATAAACTCAAACATAAAAGGCCTAACGGTGTCGTCGAACAGGATCGGTCGATCATCCTGATCCACAACATTAAACCCGAAACTTATCGGGCCTTCAAGTTGTCCGCGGATTGCAGGCCTATCAGACAGGTCCAAATCAAGAAACCGGTGATATACCACTGAATAGGTCCTGCTGATATCAAAGTACTCCGGCTCATCAAAATGGGCCATGGCCGCTTCAAGCTCTACCATGAATTTGTCCATTGAAAAGCGCAGTGTCCTCTTTTTCATATCCAGCAGGGTGCCTGGAAAGTGTTCCGAGGCCTGAACATACATGTCCTCATAATAGCTGTAAAGGGGAAGCTGTGGCCAGAATGGAATATCTGTGGACAGGGCCACCTCAAGTGCCCTATCCACATCAGTGTGGGGCATCACCGCCATGGCGGTGGTCAGGAGATTTCCGGGAATTGTCATCGCATTATCCGGCCCCGATCCCTAAGTATTACCTCAAATCGTTGGGCCTATGGTGACCAGGACCCGCATATGCGTCCTGGCCTTCTATGCCATGGGAATGGATGGGGAGATCCTGACCCGCTTTAAAATTGAAGTTCAGGTTCATCCCCACCTCCTTCTGCTCAAGCTGTCATTCTCTTCAGGATCTCACCTCGCGTGCTGATCACCACCTGCTCCATGGGAATTCCTTTTCCTGCGGCCTCCATGGCACGTTTCACAATCATTGGGAGTCCCGAGCAACATGGGACCTCCATAATGACCGCCGTTACGGACTTGATATCAGCCGTTTTAAATATGTCGGTGAATTTTTGTATATATTCCTCAACTTCATCGAATTTGGGGCACCCGATCATAATGACTTTGCCCGGAAGGAAATCCATATTCAGGTCTGGATAGGCAACCGGTACACAGTCGGCGACCACAAGGAGGTCTGCTCCCTTTAAAAAAGGGGCCGTAGGGGGCACCAAGTTGATCTGTACAGGCCAATGCGAGAGTTGCGAAGCAAGACCGGGACGTGCATCTGTCTGCTCCCTATTTACACTCTTGGCAGAAGGAATAAAGGTCTGGACCTGGGTGGAAGGACAACCACAGGCCAAATTTGGACCAGCTACCTTTTCGTCACCTTCCTTCTCCTTCAGATACGCCTCCACTGCCTCCTCATCAAAATCCTCAGCCACTCGCTCAATAACGCGAATGGCCCCATTGGGGCATTCCCCAAGGCAGGCACCCAGGCCATCACAGTATTTTTCGGCCACCAGATGCGCCTTACCGTCCACCACCTCAATGGCGCCCTCGGCACACGCGGGCACACACTCCCCACAGCCGTCACACAGTTCTCCATCAATTTCCACTATCTTTCGTTGTACCTTCATTATTGCCTCCCCAACAAAATGTCTCGGGCCAGAGTCTTGCCACTCTCGGTCAGAAATGATTTCTCTATCACCTTCCCAAGATGCTCCGACTGATCAGGCCGCTCCTTTTGGCCTTCCTCCAGGTTCACGATAAGGTCTGCATCATAGAGGCACTTGAAATTGACCGTTTCTTCCGGCCTTGGATGATGGTGATGCCCGACAATATCGCACACCTCGTCCATCAATTCCTCTCGTGCCCCCAGCTTAGTCAGGATGGCCTTTGCTATTGGCGGTCCTTCCTCTTCCTGATACCGGGCCGCCGTGCTGTTGTGCTTCCTTTCAGCCTCCTTGATTCCGATATCGTGCAGATATGCAGCGGACAGGATAACCGCCAGGTTGCCCTTTTCCTCCCGTCCTATCTTTTCGGCATATCTTGCGACCCGGGATGCATGGCCGATTCGCTTGAAATCTTGTTTAAAGTATCGCTTCATCTCAATAGCCACACGGTCTTTAAGCATGTCCTCTCTCTGCGCTATGAGTTCGGGAGGGAGGTTCCCGATACACTGCTCCGCATATTGACAATAGGATGCACAGCCAAAGTCCAGGTTTGGATTCAAGAATCGATGCCCGCACTTGGGACACTTACGTGTGGTGTCGTCCTTGAAAAATTCTACCTCTGTCCCGCATTCCGGGCATTTTGTCTCAAAAATAGCCCCTGATTTCCAGTATTGGGTGTCCTGCCCCGGGCATTTCATGGTTTTCCTCCAGGGTTTCGAACTCGAAACTGAAGATCTCTCCGCATCCCCAGTTTCAAGTCTCTATTTTCCCGCCATCATTGCCTCAACATCTTCCTCGACTGTCCCGATCGGCTTGATGTCAAACTTTTCGACCAATACCTTGAGCACGTTTGGAGACACAAATGCCGGAAGTGTGGGTCCAAGTCTGATTCCCTGAACGTTTAGGGAGAGCAGGGCCAGGAGGACCGCTGCGGCCTTTTGCTCATACCATCCAATATCGAAAGAGATTGGAAGTTCATTTATGTCTTCAAGGCCAAAGGCCTCTTTCAACTTGAGCGCGATAACAGCAAGAGAATAAGAGTCATTACACTGTCCCGCATCGAGTATCCTTGGAATGCCCCCGATGTCACCCAGATCCAGTTTGTTGTAACGATATTTGGCACACCCTGCAGTCAATATGACGGTATCTTTTGGAAGGGCCTTTGCCACTTCGGTAAAATATCCCCTGGCCTTTTGCCGACCGTCACAACCGGCCATCACGACAAAGCGTTTGATGGCTCCGGACTTCACCGCCTCCACCACCTTGTCTGCCAGGGCAAGGACCTGATTGTGGGCAAAACCCCCGACGATTTTGCCCGTCTCAATTTCAATGGGTGGATCACACTTCTTTGCCACCTCTATGACCTGAGAAAAGTCCTTTACACCGCCTTCAGGCCTGTCCTGGATATGCCTTGCACCGGGATATGCGACCAGTCCAGTGGTAAAAAGCCTGTCCAGATATGTGTTGTCCTTCCTGAGTGGTATCAGGCAATTCGTGGTCAGGACGATGGCCCCGTTAAAGGATTCAAATTCCTTGTTCTGACTCCACCAGGAACCACCATAGTTTCCCACAAAATGATCATACTTTTTAAACGCGGGATAGTAATTGGCCGGGAGCATCTCACCGTGGGTATAGACATCAACACCTGTCCCTTCAGTCTGTTTCAGTAGTTCCTCCATGTCCTTCAGATCATGGCCGCTGATAAGGATCCCAGGATTGTTCCTTACGCCAATATTGACTTCCGAAATCTCAGGGTGGCCGTAAGAAGAGGTGTTGGCCTCATCCAGGAGGGCCATGGTTGTAACTGCAGTTTCCCCTGCCTTCAATACAAGCCCTACCATTTCATCTACCGACAGATCCTTAGTGGTAGATGCCAGGGCCTCCATCAAAAACACATAAATCTCATCTTTTTCAAAACCCAGTATGGCAGCATGGTCTGCATAGGCCGCAATCCCCTTGCAACCTATGATAAGAAGCTCTCTGAGGGATCGGACATCCTCGTTCTTTGTCGACAGGACTCCTATAGCTTTGGCCTTCTCCCTTAACTCTGCCTCATTATCGGAATACCAGACAGCCGAATCATGTAATTGCCCCGAAAATTCCTCACCATTCTTGTCCTTATACGCAGTCAAAAACTTCGCTTTGATCTCTTCTCGGATCTTCAGGCCCTTTTTTATGGTATCAATAAACCATTCGTCCTTCCAATTCACGTTTGTGATGGTTGAGAAAAGGCCCTGAGAAACAAACAGACCTGCCTTTTTATCCACAACCCCCAGCTCTTTTGCCTTTTCGCCATAAATGGAGATACCCCTCAAGACGTAAATCAACAGGTCTTGAAGACTGGCAAGGTCCTCCGGTTTCCCACACACGCCTCTGACCGTACACCCGGTATTCTTGGCCGTCTCCTGACATTGAAAACAAAACATGCCCATTCCTCCTTGTGTTGAATTTCTATATTCCTCTCATATTTTGATTTAATGGTACATGCTTCCTGACCGCAGTGCCTTGACTTAAGTCAAGAGATCCATTTTTTTATGTCCTTCCTGAAAAATCTCCCCGCTCGTAATACCTTAGGTTTTTGAAAATGCCAGCCGAATGCCGAGGTCTTTACTGCCGGGCGGTGCAGATTACCCTGCATCGTTTGTAAAGAATCCGGATCCAGAGGGGGCTGAGTGACTTAAGTGATCTAAAATGTCTAAAGTGCCTAAAGTTAAGGAATTTTATGTCATTTCACTGAATAGAAGAGCGAAGCTCTGCATTAACTTTAGCTCACTTTAGTTCACTTCGAACTTTAGTTCACTTCATGACCTTGACTTCTGCTATGGCATAGCCCAATTTCTTTGACTCCCGCATAGCGGGGCTTTCCCAATTAAGAACGAATAACCGTTTCTTCTGAAGATATTCAAATACGCCGGCGGCAACTTGATTCATTCCTTTTTTAGAAAAATGGATCCTGTCGTTATAGTTATAGAATCTCACTCTGGTGAGCCAGTCAAGTGCTTTCCAGGGATACATAAAATCTATCACGGGCAGATTATCCCTTTTCGCAATACCCGCAACCTCCCTGTGCTTGACGATTTCGGCGTAAGCGTTAATGTCTTTGAAGTAATAAGGAAAAACCATGACAAGCACCTTGAAATCGTTGCTGTTTCTCAGTCTGGACAAGGTGTCAAAAAAATGCCCTACCTTGGCCATGTCGTTCCACTTCTCAAAATTGGCCCTTTCATACCTGTAAAACAGATACGAAATCAATTTGCTGTGTAACCGGCTCCCCAGGGCATGGGGAGACATCTCCTTTGCCAAACCGCCCAGCCCATCTGTGTAAGAATCATCATTTAGGCAAAAACCCACAAGTATCATGTCTGGATTAAATGGCAGACATTTTTCCTCCAAGACAATCTCTTCTTGATATGAATTATAGCCAACCACCGCAAAATTAATGACCTCAAATTTTTCCCTATCCCCATATCTATTGTTAAGCATCCTTTCAAGAATCTTGGGATAGGTGTCCTCTACCCGCAGGTTTGTTCCAAATGTGACCGAATCTCCTATGACACAAATCCTTACAGTGTTGGGGGGCTTTTTCAGGGAGTATTCATTGTCTCTTTGGCCATACCTGTTGGTCTTAACCGGGCCATAGACTGTATTCGCGGAAACAGAAGGCTTCAGTTCGTAAACCAGACCCTCGTTTTCGGAATATCGATGAATTATCTTTTCAAAGTCCGGGTTTGGGTATTTTACAACATTGATGCCGATCATTGCCCTAAAAAGGACCTCTATCATCAAAAGGCTGAAGAAGATCGATAAAACAACAACCACCAGATTTTCGGTCACTTTTCTTGTTTTCATATGAATTGGTCGCTGGAAAAAAGCAAGAAACCCTGTTCAATCAATTGTAAGAGTTTAGCTATTTGAAAATGTGCATGATGTGAACAGGGTAAGGATCATTGGCGTATAAAAATGCGAAATCCTCTTTCAGCCGGCGGCTATCGATACCAAAATCCTTAAGAGGTCTTACTTCATGTTGGCGATGGTATTTTTTCTGTTTTTCCGCCTGGTTTCTTACGGCCGAAATGGGCGCATGACTCGGTTTAATGTTTGTAAAATCAATGACCCTCTCAAACACACCCATCAGGTCTTCCTTAAGCTGATCATATGGGACGATGAGGATCATGAAAACCAGTGTGACCATCAGACAATGAAGAAAATTAAGACTTGCTCCAAACATTCTCCAGCAGATGGCGATCCCTTTAAGGTAAATTCGAATGGGTAACTTTTTTCCTTTATGGCTTCTTAAGCTGATAAGAATCCGCTTTTTCAGAAACGTAGCATAGAAAATTTGGCCTTGTGTGTCAATGATAAGGGCGACGCGTCATGTAGTGGTTATTTTTTAGGCCGAGATCAGATCTATCGGAGGAAGGGGCTCATACTTATGGTAAGGTAGGGGTAGAGCCGTATATTCGTAAAAGGGGTTCTGGTTCTATTCTCTTATCTCAGGATTGGGTAGGGCTGTGATCTATAGCAGATATCACAACTCCAAAAAACTCAAAAACCCTTAGGCAGTTCTATCAACTATTAATTTTACCACAGCATTAGAATATCCGTGCTTATCATTAGTGATGATATCAGAAACAGGCCTAAATTTCAGATTTAACAAGTATCTGAATTCTTATTTGTACTCTTTAAATGACTATATGATTTTCTCAACCCAGTCAGTTATTACACGATTATATTCATTCTGACGCT
>Ga0307425_1001357_pt1 | contig 14760 bp, 19 predicted proteins | sample SalMarWE160330MG_FD_202152 | JGI IMG/M metagenome (GOLD analysis project Ga0307425, IMG submission 202152) | Salt marsh sediment microbial communities from the Plum Island Ecosystem LTER, Massachusetts, United States - WE1603-30 | ecosystem: Environmental > Aquatic > Marine > Intertidal zone >... | reverse complement strand
TACAGCAATGTTTGTTCGGTTTCGGGATCGAACAGGTGGAGCATCTCCAGATTGGGAGAGAGTTTGATCGTTGAGTCGATCTCCACTCGCTGGTGCGGATCCAGGTTCGCCACTACGCGTTCTTCTCCGCAGTCGGCGTACACCAGCAGCTCGTTCCCCAACGGCTCCGTTACCCTCACCGTCATCGTCATTAGATTCTCGCCTTCACTCATCGGCCCCAGCAGATCCTCCGGCCTTACTCCCACTATTACCTTCTCCGGCAGATCCTCCACTTGCCTCTCTAGCGCAAGCCGGATCTTGAATCCTCCCCCACTTAGCACGATCGCTCCATCCTCCCTCTCCGCTCGCGCTGTAAGAAAGTTCATCGCCGGACTCCCAATGAATCCCGCCACAAACTGATTCGATGGGTGATCGTACGTCTCCTGCGGCGGCGCGTACTGATGGATCACTCCGTCTCTCATTACGGCAATCTTGCTCCCCAGCGTCATCGCCTCTACCTGGTCGTGCGTAACGTACACCGTCGTCGTCTTCAACTTGTGATGCAGTTGCTCCAGTTCCGTACGCATCTGCACTCGTAGCTTCGCATCCAGGTTCGACAGCGGTTCGTCAAACAAGAATACCTTCGGGTTCCGCACGATCGCTCGTCCCACCGCCACTCGCTGACGTTGCCCTCCCGACAGCTCTCGCGGCTTGCTCTTCAGCTTCCCTTCGATCCCCAACAACGACGCCGCCGCGTTTACCCGCTCATCTATCTCTTTCTTCGCTATCTTCCGTAGCTTCAGCCCAAACGCCATGTTGTTGTATACATCCATGTGCGGATACAACGCGTAGTTCTGAAACACCATCGCTATATCCCGGTCCTTCGGCGGAACACGGTTCACCACTCGATCCCCTATCTGTACTTCCCCCGAGCTCACTTCCTCTAGACCCGCTATCATCCTAAGCGTCGTCGTCTTCCCACATCCCGACGGCCCCACCAATACCGTGAACGCTCCGTCATCTACCTTCAGATCTATCTCGTCTACCGCGACAAAGTCCCCAAACCGCTTCATCACTTTGGTCAGCGTTACTTCTGCCATCGGCCCTCCTGATGATTGCCTACACTCCCTTGCAAGGCCTGCTCCGTAACTACCAGGATACTACATGCAGCACTAAGAAAGAAACCCTTCTTGATCATCTCCGAGAAACTATCTTTGGTATCATCCCGCCATTGATCCCGATCACTCCACGTTTACCCTTTCCATCCGCATAGGCGTCCAAGCCTCCCGGGAAGTACACGTGCCTTACAAATTCATCCGCCGATACGATCTGCTGGCGATCGAGCAATGTGCGGTTGAATTGGTCGCCGCGTTCGCCGTCGAACGGAAGGTAGAGAACGCCGCTTGCAACCATGTCGGCATAGAAGTGAGTCCCATACGACAGTTCGGGAGAGAAAGCCTCGGTCGCCATCTCGACGATCACCGAAGCTCCGGTGATCTCGCCATACTGCACGGGCACCCCGAGCTGCGGATTGGATGTACCCCAGCGCCCGGGGCCTATCAGCACATAGCTTTCATCGTCCAACTGCTGATCGATCTGGCCAACGCGGCGGGCGATCGCGTATGCCTCTTCCCACCGATAGGTAGTCGGATCGACAAACACTAAGTGATGAATGCCCTTGCGTCTGCCGTTTCCTAACACTCGATTGCAGGAAAGAAGCGTCTGCCTGGCAGGAAGAGCGGGTATTCTGATGACTCGGTGTTCGGGACGTCCTCCGAGCGGCCGCGCCTGCAGCAGGTAGAAAAGAGGAGTCTCTTCACCGTCTGCAGTGTCGGGAAAATTGACTGCGAATTCTATGTCTACCGGTTGTTCGAATAGGCGCTGCAATTCGGAGAGAAGCTGCCTCAAGAGCGGGCTGAACGGCATGGTTGTGTTTCGCTCAATGAAGCGGCTGAATGAAGCGATGTAGCGCCCTTCGGGTGGCAAAGAAGAGACCGGCTCGCTCAACACGCCATCGGAATCGACTACCGAACAGACTTCCCGCAACAGCGGATTATGCAACTGAGGAAGCCGTGTCTGATCGAGTTGCCCTGCGCTCATGTCCAGGACATCCACCGTCTCCTGTGAATAGCGGATGATCGCTCGTTCGTCGGATCCCTCAGGGCGCAGCCCGGGTGCGGTTGGCGAGAACACCCGCGCATACTCACGTCCCACTGCGCGTGTTCCTACGCCAACGACGAGGCGGACCACTCCATCTTCCGCATGCAACCGATCGTTCCAGGGATAGAAGTTGAGGGAAAACGCGACTCCTCCAATTAGCGGATAGAAGAGGTCTTGCGGATAGTGACGGCCGATCATATTCTGAATCAGGATCGCCATCTTTTCCCTCTCCCAATTGAGCCCGTGCCGCTTTCGGTACCCGCGTGCGTTCTTGCCAAACGTTGAGGCGTAGACCCGCTTGATCGCGGAGACCAGCGATGTCAGCCTATCCTCTTCCGTCCCGGTGTTCCCCACAAACTCAGAGAGATATATCCCTGCAAAGGAGTGCTCGGGGTCGTCTTCCATTATTGAAGATGACCGTACAACAAGTGGACGATGCTCCGCAGCGAGGAACTCTGAAAGCGCACTACGTGAAGCGTCCGGAAACTCCGCTGAGATGATCTGCTGCTGAAGCTCATCCGGTCCAATATCCTCGCGGCAGCGCGCGCGGACAATTTTCGCCAGTCCGTTCTTGATCATGAACGTGTCGAACACGTCAGTCGCGAGCACGAGAGAATCAGGAAGGCGAAGCAGGTGATCGTACTCAGTGAGAGGCTTCCTATTCGCCATCCGATTGAGGACGAAAATCAGCCCGCGGGCTTTGCCTCCAACTTGCCCGTTGCCGATAACGCGAAAGCCTGCGGGAAGAGAATCGCCAGAGAACCTATAAGAGCCGTCCTCCACGCGTCCGAAACGGAAGAACTTCGAACGAGAACGTGACCACTGACGTGCCCGGTCTGTAACATTGATGCGATGTTTTTCAGCCATGCCCCTCAGAATACAAGCTTTCGTCGCCCCTCGCCACCCAGGGAAGCCCTCCTGCGGGACGTGATGGCACTTCTAGCGCCCTGGCAGCTGCAGGGTAAGGATCGCCAGGATTGTCTTGGCATCGCAGATTGTGCCGTCTGCAACAAGGCGCCTTGTCTCGTCGAGTCCAATCACGCGCAAGGATTCGATCTCCCCCAGGCGCGGCTCACTCACCTTATTGAGAACGCATGCGCGAAACAGGGTGATCCGTTCATCAGTGAAACCAGGAGAAGAATAGAATGACATCACCTCTTCCCATTTGGCTGCGGCATACCCCGTCTCTTCCAGAAGCTCACGTTTGGCGCAGGCAAGCGTGTCCTCGCCGGGTTTGAGTTTCCCAGCCGGGATTTCCCAGAGCGAAGCTAGTGCGGGGTGCCGATACTGACTGACAAGCAATATTCGGCCGTCCGGCAGGGTCGGCAGGATTGCCGCGGCTCCCGGATGAAAGACGAGCTCGCGGCTGGCGATCGACCCATCCGGAAACCCAACGCGGTCCACGACCAAGCGCAAGATCTTTCCCGTGAAGATCTCATGTCGTTCGAGTAGCTGTTCTTCGCTAGGCGGCGTTGTATCCCGCCTCGAGTGCCTGCTCATTCATGGGAATGAATCGTTCCTTTCCGCTCTTCTTGAGCATGCTCGCCATCGCCGACTTAACCGCGCCGAGCGAAACGCTCCCCGTTGCCTTGACATACGCTCCGAGCGCAATCATGTTGATCGATCTTGGGTTGCCGACCTTCTCCCCCAGATCGTTAAGGGGGATTGAAACCTCTTTCAGATCCTTCCGCTCGACTTTGCGGTCGATGAGGGAGCTGTTCACGATGACAGTACCATTTTCCGCCATGATCGGCTCGAACTTCACCAGCGATGGCAGGTTCATGGCAATGAGTGCGGTAGGCTCATCGACGATCGGAGAACCAACTTCGTCACTCGACAAGACAACAGTGCAATTCGCTGTTCCTCCCCTCATCTCCGGGCCATAGGAAGGGAGCCACGTAACCGCCAAGCCTTGATCCATCGCCGCTTGCGCCAGAATCTTACCCGCAAGAATCACTCCCTGTCCGCCGAATCCCGCAATGATCACTGACTGTTCCATTTCTACCCCCTGTTTACCAGATCGCCGAGGGGAAAGATGTCAGTCACCACTTCGGCAACATGCTTGTTCGTGTCGGTCGGCTTCATGTGCCAATTCGTCGGGCAGTTGGAGAGCACCTCTACCAAAGAGTAGCCCTTCCCTTCCATTTGGTTGATGAACGCCTTCTTGATCGCCTTTGTCGTATCCAGAATCCGTTTCGTATCGTACAGTGCCTGGCGCGTCACATATACAGGCGCGTCGAGTTGAGCGATCATTTCGGAAAAGCGAATCGGATAGCCGAATTGAGCAGCATCACGCCCGGAAGGAGTCGTCGTGGTCTTCTGACCGATGAGCGTCGTCGGCGCCATCTCCCCGCCGGTCATCCCGTACACTTGATTGTTAACGAAGATAACGGTGATGTTCTCTCCCCGATTGGCGGCGTGAATCGACTCTGCGGTTCCGATACTGGCGAAGTCGCCGTCACCCTGATACGACAGGACAAACAGATTGGGCTTGGCACGCTTTATCCCGGTGGCAACGGCACTGGCGCGGCCGTGCGCCACCTGTACCGCGTCGCATTTGTACCACAAATACGCAAAGACGGAACAGCCTACCGGAGCTATGACAATCGTCTTTTCGGCGATCCCCAACTCGTCGATCGTCTGCCCGATAATGCGTGTAAGTATCCCGTGCTGGCATCCTGGGCAATAGGTGGAGCGGGCATCGGTAAGGCTTCGCGGTCTTGAGAAAACCTTTGCCATATTCTCCACGTTAACCGGCATACTTCCTCACCTCGCTTAGGATTCCTCTCGGCGTCGGCACGACACCGCCCATCTCGCCGTAAAATGGCGTTTCGGCCCGTTCACAGACGGCCAAACGGACGTCCTCCAGCATCTGACCGGCGCTCATCTCAACGGTCAGCACCGTGTTCACGCGTGCGGAAAGCGCCTTGAGAGGTTGATATGGGAACGGCCACAGCGTTATCGGACGGAAGAGGCCGAGTCTGATTCCTTCTGCGCGCGCCATGCGGATGACAGTCTTTGCGATACGCGCTACTGTGCCGTACGCGGCAATAACAATGTCTGCATCGGCGGTCTCTGTCTCCTCGTACCGCACCTCGGCAGCCTCGATAGCACGATACCGCTCCTGCAGTTCGAGGTTCATTTGCTTGAGGACTTCCGGATCCAGATCGAAGCTCAGAACGATGTTTGGATCGCGCCCTTTAGCGCCGGTCAATGCCCATTCTTTCTTGGGAAGAGAAGCGATGTCAACCGGCATTGGAAGCTCTACCGGCTCCATCATCTGCCCCAACATACCGTCAGCGAGAATCATCACCGGCGTGCGATACTTGTCGGCCAGATCGAACGCAAGCATAGTCAGTTCACCCGCTTCGGGAACGGTTGAAGGACCGAGGACTATCATGTGATAGTCGCCATGCCCTCCTCCCTTTGTTGCTTGAAAGTAGTCGCATTGCGACGGAGCAATGTCTCCCAATCCCGGTCCGCCCCGAACGACGTTGACTATCACCGCTGGCAGACTGGCTCCAGCCAGATAGGAGATTCCTTCTTGTTTCAGGCTGATGCCGGGCGAAGAGGAAGATGTCATCGTCCTTACACCGACGGAGGCCGCGCCGTAGACCATGCTGATCGCGGCTATCTCGCTTTCGGCCTGGACGAAAGTACGCCCCAGACGAGGCATATTCTCCGCCATGTGTTCCAAAAGCTCAGCTTGCGGAGTGATCGGATAAGCGAAGTAGCACTGGCAGCCAGCCCGGATCGCTGCCTCTGCGATCACCTCATTCCCGCGCATCAATAGCTTCTCCCCCATCATCCCTCCTCTAGACAGCAATCTTCTCGCGGTAGACCTCGATGGCTATATCCGGACAAGTGAGTGCGCAGAAAGCACATCCGACACAAGCATCTTGATTTGCCATGCGAACGACATTGTAGCCGCTGCGATTCAGCTCTCCCGAGTAGGCAAGTACCTGATGCGGGCAAGCGGCAATGCACAGGCCACATCCTTTGCATCGCTCCTTGTCGATCGTGATTGTTCCCTTTGGCATTAGGGCCTCCATCTATGGTGTGTCTGCTCTAGAACTCTTCACTCAATCTTTTCCCGCGATGTTTTCGCAGGCGACCGAGCCCATCTTCTACTTCGTCAATCCACTCCTCGATCTGTTCCTCCACAGACGTCTTCTCGACCGGAGAACGCGGTGTTTCCACCCGCGAAGAGCAATTGGTCAGCACATGATTCAACCGGTCGAATTCGCGATCGAACTCGGCCACTGCCTCGTCTCTCGCGGCCGGCGAGAGAGAGAACGCATGTTCTCCCTCCGTACGGGAGGCAGCGATGTACACGCAAACTTCCGCACCTGAAGAGAATCGTTCTTGCATCGTCGCGAGTGAAAGTGAAGCCGAGACAGGAATCAAGCCGGTTGTCTCATTGTCTAGTAGAACAACGACTCCCTGTTCAATCACTCGGACAACTGTTCCTGTGACCGTTTGTCCGGTTTGCAATTGCTTCCGATCGCTTTCAGAGACCGTCTTGAACTCCCCCTAACGGACAGACAAGATGTCTTGTCTTGAGCCGCTATATGACCTTGGCGACTTTGCCCGACTTTATGCAGCGCGTGCACGCGTTGATCCACACTTTCTTGCCATCGACATAGGCGTGCACATGCTGGATGTTCGGCACTCGCACGCGTCGCGTGTGCCGCATGGAGTGACTTACCTGGTTTCCCGCTGAAGGACGCTTCCCACAGACATCACATACTCGCGACATTTAGCTCACCTCTCACAGTTGCTTGCTCATCTTCGCCAAAACGGGCTCTACATACGTCGGCTCAAGATCGTACAACTGATCCTGAGAGAAGCGTTGTTCACCGAGGCGTGCGACCCACACCGGTGACTGACGGTTCAGTTCATCCGAGGCGCATTCGACCCACGCGCATTTCCGGAGACGATCGCGCAAGCCATCAACTCCGCTTCCGATCAGGTACAGCCGCCGCTTCTCCTGATATATCTTCCTAGCAACATCATCGCCCGACATCACGGACACCGCCTGCGTCGGCGTATCCCCGACGAACCACTGCACATAATACAGGTCGCGCCGGTTCTTGAGCACCACGCACACACGCAAGTGGGATTCGATACGCACTCGAAACGCTCGCAGTCCGTCAACGCCAACGAGCGGAATGCCTCTTGCTTGGCAGATGCCTTTTGCAGTTGCCAACCCAATCCGGAGCCCGGTGAATGAGCCTGGCCCACGGTTGACGCTAACCAGCTTTACGTCATTAATCCTGATTCCGCCACGCTTTAGCGCGTGTTCAACCAACGGCAAAAGTTCCTCCGCGTGCCGCAGAGGAGCCTCCATCGTCATATCCGCCAGAGTCTCGTCACCGTCACACAGTGCCACTCCTCCGACGGCGGCAGACGTATCTACACCCAACGTTATCATGCCGTGGAAATGGTAAGCTGGTTTCCGTCGTTTTTCAAGCGGCCATCGGCTCTCCCACCTCGTTCCATGTCGCAAGTATGGCACGCGCCTGCTTAACATCCTGTGCCATCTGCTGTTTGAGATCGGCAAGCGACGCGAACGCCCGATCATCGCGAAGCTTACGCAGCAACTGCACTTCAACGGTATGTTCGTAGAGTTCGCACGTCGGCGGAGACAAGAGATGGACCTCACACCGCGCTTCCCCGTCTCCGAGAGTCGGACGTGTGCCGATGTACAGGAGGCCTGTCGACCGATCACCATTCCAAAACGCATGCACGAGATATATGCCATCTGGTGGAATGATGATCCGCGAACCTATGGCAACATTCGCCGTCGGATATCCAAGCTCCCTGCCCAAACCGTCACCGTGAACGACGCGCCCGACAAGGAGCGGCGGATGTCCGAGAAGCGCCGTAGCAGATTCAATCATTCCCTCTGCAAGGAGGCGCCGGATGCGCGTACTGCTCACTAACGAGCCATCGACCACCTGTGACGGCACCGAAGCAACAAAGATCTTTTTTGGTTCACATATTTCCCTGAGCTTCGCGATGTCGCCGGAACGCCCGCGGCCGAAGCGAAATCGATCGCCGACCACGATCGCCCGTGCATTCAATCGACCGATGATCGTGTCTGAAACGAATCGTTCCGCCGTAATATCAGAGACATCAGCAAACCTCACCCGTTCCACACGGTCGACGTACCGGAGAAGAATCTTCACCTTGATGTCCTCGGGGATGAGGAGTCCACGCTTCGAGCCGGACGTCTCAAAGCGAGGAGGAAGCATGAACGAATACGCTACTCTCTCCAAGTCTAGGCGATCTTCGCTTGCGATCTCATTGACACGCTTGAGAATCGCCACATGTCCCCGGTGAACACCGTCGAATGTACCGATACATACGACGGAACCATTCTTGCACTTCTCGTCCATGACACAAAATGGTACACGAATGCTCGCCTGCCGTCAGCGAAAGGCAGTACGCGCGCATCGATCTCCAGATAAGCGGTTGACCGCACTCACTCTGCTTTGTTAGAATCATTACACAATGCCGACCGAACGAATCATTGGGCTGCAATCCGCTGAAGATTCAACAATCGTCAACGTTCGGCCATCTCGCCTCGATGACTTCATCGGACAGACAGATATTAAGGAGAAGCTACGTATCTACGTCGCCGCCGCGCAGGAGCGCGAAGAGCCGCTCGATCACGTGCTTCTTCATGGCCCTCCCGGATTGGGAAAAACAACGCTGGCGCAGATTATCGCATCGGAAATGAGAGTGGGAATACGCACCAGTTCCGGTCCGGCAATCGAAAAGGCCGGTGACCTGGCATCGATTCTCACGAATCTCAAACCGCACGACATATTTTTCATCGACGAGATCCACCGTCTGCGCAGAAACGTCGAAGAGATACTTTATCCGGCAATGGAAGACTACAAAATCGACATCATCCTTGGAGAAGGGCCTAACGCTCAGTCTCTGCGGATCGACGTGCCACCATTCACGCTCATTGGCGCAACGACCCGTGCCGGCCAGATATCGGCGCCGATGCGCGATCGCTTCGAGGTCTCGTTCCGACTTGATTTCTACCGGATAGAGGAACTGGAGCTAATCATTACCCGAACCGGCAAGCTCCTCGGCATAGAAGTATCCCCCGAGGGGGCGCACGAATTGGCTAAACGGGCGCGCGGTACACCCCGAATCGCAAATCGCCTTCTCCGTCGCACGCGCGACTACGCGCAGATCAAGGGAAAAGGTGATGTTGATCTCAAGACAGCGCAACGTTCCCTCGAGATGCTCAAGATTGACGAGGTCGGGCTGGATACACGTGATCTGGCTCTACTACAGGCGATCGTGGCCAAGTTCGATGGCGGCCCAGTGGGGCTGGAAACACTCGCCGCCGCCCTGTCGGAAGAAAAAGACACGATCACCGACATGATTGAACCCTATCTTCTGCAGGAGGGATTTATTCAGCGTACGCCACAAGGACGAACAGCCACAGAGCGTGCCTATCTCCACCTGGGCAAGGAACGGACCGGAGGACTGTTCTAGTCAGTCGCCCCAAAACCTCTTAGGAAGTGCCTTGGCGTTATGAAGAAACTCGCGAACGACGCCGACGAATCGGTGCCAATCGAGCAGCAACGCGAGGCAGATCCAGGCAATGTACAGATACGCCACACGTGGGGCCTTGAGATAAGCGATTACGAGCGGCAGCACCACCAATGGGAAGGCAAACGACATCGTAACAGACTTCGACTGGAATACTATGATGAACAGCGTCGCCACCGCCACGTATATCGCTGCCGGGAGAACGGGAATCATCCCCGCCATTACCAGATAACAGAGCGCGGCAAACACCATTATCATGTCAAACGCAAACTCATGCTCTCCCACCCACGTGGGCGGCTTGTTCTGCCGACGCGCAAGGCGGCCGTCAAAGATGTCAGTGGTCCAGCCGATCATGGTGAGCAGGATCACCCATGCCAATGCAGTTTCACCAAGGAAGCCGAGGGAAAAGATCACGAGCGCGATCGCTCCCCGCGACAACGTGAGAACATCTGCCGCCCCTTTCATCTTTTTCATCACAAAGACATTATAGTGCGGCCGTCGCCGTTGTGGCAAGCGGCCTTCGTGCACCTATTCCAGCCGCTCGTCTTCCCAAAGAGAACCCGATCGTCGGTTGCACGTATTCTGCGCCTTGCGCTAGGCACTCTGCACTGTTGGCTGCCTACAGGCTTCCAAAACCGGGTGGGAGATCGCCACGCAATACGACTGGAGGATCCACCGTTATGTCGATGATTGCGGACGCACTCGCCCCATCTACTACACCCTCCACAAGTAGATCGACTCCCGAGAACTGCTCAATCATCTGATCGACGGCGATTAGCGGTGGAGCGCCGGAACGATTCACGCTTGTCCCAAACAACGGCCGATCAAGCTGGTGCATGATGGAAGCAAAGAACGGATGGGCGGGAACACGGACGCTAACCTTGCCATCCATGACAGCGGACGGTGGTGCCGACTCATTTGCCGGAAGAAGGAACGTTATCGGGCCCGGCAGGAATCGCACCAGTTCACTCCGCATATCCGCATTGATAGACGCGAATCGGTCGATTGTTTCCACAGAAGCCAAGTGCAAGCTGAACGGCTGCCTGCGATCTCGATCCTTCAACATCCGTACCCGTTCAAGCGCACGTTCATCCCATGGGTTGCCGCCTATCCCATACACCGTATCAGTGGGAAAGATGAGTACCCCACCCGTCTCCAAGACCTCAATCACCATGAGTGGAAGATCGGGATCGGAAATCCTTGCCACCAGCACTGTCGCGCACCTCGCTTTCGCTCGCGGCAAGAACTTGTCGGCATAGCGTCCGCCGCGGTGCCCCACTATAGCGGATTGCCATGACAATGGGCAAGATGAAAGCAACGGCGCAATCGGCTAGTATCCGCAAAGAGGAGGGTGTAATGGATTACCAAGGTGATGCAGATAGTGTCTTGCGGCTGCCGGATCTCGGGGATGTCAATGAAGTGACAATCATTGAATGGATGAAGGCAGAGGGAGATAGTTTCGACGCGGGTGATGACATCTTGGAAGTGGAGACGGAGAAGACAACATTCGTCGTCGATGCCCCCCACTCCGGGCATGTCAAACGCATCGTCCGTAAAGCAGGAGAAAAAGCACGATTCAATGATGTCCTTGCCGAACTCGACTGATCACTGGCAACAGGTTGTTCATCTTGCGCTCGGCCGCGCCGAATATGCGCGCACGCACGAACTGCAGCGCCTGCTACATTCCATGCGCTGCCGCGGCGAAATAGGAGACACCGTAATCACAGTGGAACACGATCCCGTATTCACAATCGGCCGCAGCGGCTCACGCTCAAACATCCGGATATCCGAAGAGGAATTGCAGTCAGAAGGGATTCCGGTATACGATATCGAGCGCGGCGGAGACATAACCTACCACGGTCCCGGCCAACTCGTTGTGTACCCGATCATCGACCTGCGCAGTTACGGCCGTGATATCAAGAAATACATCAATCGTCTAGAACAGGCAATGATAGGTCTTCTGACCGAGTTTAGCTTGCATGCTGTTCGCAGAGCGGGGTTACCCGGTGTGTGGATTGATGATCGCAAGATCGCGTCCATCGGAGTATCGGTACGTCATTGGGTGACAGAACACGGGCTGGCACTAAACATAAGTGTTAACAGCGATCACTTCGCGATGATCAATCCTTGCGGCATGTCAATAGAGATGATCTCGCTCTGCGATCTTGTGGCTCCAGCACCCGGAATGGCCGAGGTGGAAGGGCGCCTCTTGAAGCATATGGAAGCCGTTTTCGACTGGAATATCGCCCTCGGCGACCCTGAATACTACTGGGAGAGACTCAATGGATAGACGACCGAGCTGGCTTAAAGTGAGAGCTCATGCGCACGCGGAAGCGTCGGGAATGCGCACGATACGCGATCTGCTGGACAAACATCAATTGACGACCGTTTGCCAAGGTGCGCGCTGCCCGAACGCAGCCGAATGCTGGGAACAAAAGACCGCCACATTCATGCTCCTGGGAGAGATGTGCACGCGCGCCTGCCTATTCTGTGCCGTCCCGACGGGAAATCCGAAGGGGGTGGTCGATCGGGGAGAGCCGGCGCGGCTGGCATCGGCGATCGCCGATCTTGGCCTCAGGTATGTCGTCCTCACTTCCGTAGATCGCGACGACCTCGCAGACGGAGGCGCGAGCTTGTTTGCCGCCGCAATCTCCGGGATTAGGACCCTTTCCCCTGGGATAAGGATCGAGGCGCTCATCCCCGACTTTGCCGGAAACGAGGAGGCGCTTGCCGCGCTCGTGGCAAGCGGTCCGGACGTGGTTGGGCACAACATCGAAACCGTACGTCGTCTTTCGCCCGGACTGCGCGATCCCCGCGCTGGTCATGACCTTTCCCTGCGCGTACTCGAGCGGATCAAAGAGATGTCGCCACATGTGATCACCAAGAGTTCGATCATGCTTGGCTTGGGCGAAAAGCGAGAAGAGGTACTTGACGCAATGCGCGAACTGCGACTCGTTGGTGTTGACGCACTGACACTGGGACAATACCTCGCTCCAACCGACGCTTCGGCGCTCGTGACAAGATACCTATCGCCGGAGGAATTTGCGACGTTCGAGGAGGATGCCCGCAACATCGGCTTCCGCTTCGTAATGTCCGGACCGTTGGTGCGTAGCTCATACCGCGCCGCACAGACCATTACCGCATGCTCCGCCTGATCGCAGACATCGCGCCGATCGATCCCGCCTCCGGACTTGCATTGGATGAGGCCCTGCTCGTATGCGCTCAGAACAGCAAACACGATGTCCTCCGCCTGTGGGTGAATGATCGTGCCGCCGTCATCGGACGGTCGCAGTCGGCGGCGAGCGAAGTCAATTTGGACTACGCCGCCGTCGAACACATTCCGGTCCTGCGACGTATAAGCGGAGGAGGGGCCGTCTATCACTACCCGGGCAACCTCAATCTGTCCCTCGTAATACGCGACGCCCGCTCGCTGGGGGGGGTCACAACAACATATCAGGTGGTCGGAGAGGCACTCGTGCATGCTCTACGTCGCGTTGGAATAGATTCCCGCGTTGACACGAACGCGATCATGATCGACGAAAAGAAGATCGCAGGTGCAGCACAGGTCCGCCGAGGAACGACGCTCCTCTATCATACGACGCTGCTCGTTCATCCACCGGCGCTTTCACTGCCTCGGATTCTGCGTGCAATGAATCCGTCGTACAGCGCTAAATTCGTCCCGTCACGCCCGCGCGAGGTCGCATTCCTCTCCCAGATCTTTCCCAGGACAACTATGGAACAGCTTTCCCTCGCTCTTGCACGGCCAATCTCAAATCTCGTCTCGGCGCCTGCGAAAGCCGATGAGTGTAATGAAGAAGAAATCGCTCACGCCGCCAGATTGAAGCGCGAGAAATACGGGAGTGATCAATGGAACCTGTATCGCTAGAAGATAGAGCCGTGATCGCGAAGCAACTCGGCCGCCGCGGACGTGCGTTGCTCGGAGTCGCTCGACGGTGCGCGCACGGATATCCACAGGTCCTCGTTGTCCATCCCGTAGTCGAGGGGAAGCCCTTTCCGACCATCTATTGGCTCTCCTGCCCGTTTCTCTCGCGCCAGATCGCTCATCTGGAAGCATCCGGGATGATCGTCCGGATTGAGAAGCAATTGCAGTCCGATGCCTCTCTCGCCGCCATGGTTGTTAGTGCCCATCTCAGCTACATTCGAGATCGCCGGTCTCTCCTGACTGAAGCTGACCGTCAATCTCTAGAAAGGAAGAAGATGATGCATTCCCTTACGCAACGCGGCATCGGTGGAATAGCAGAGTTTTCTCGCGTGAAGTGCTTGCATCTTCATGTTGCGCACGCACTGACAGCGCTTGAACCTGCCGCACGCGCACGCACCAATCCAATCGGCGACTTGGCGTTGCTGGAACTCCCCGTATATGAGTGTCCAGCACAAGAAGTAATCTGCTCCGCCCGGTAACGGGCGGAGCAGATCAGCCAATGACGCTTTCGTTTCTAGGATCCGACTACGGATCCGCCTTGACAACAGGTGGCGTGTTGACGTTTTGCACGTGAATCACATACGAGTCACTTGCGCTCGCTCCGCACACGTCGGTCACCGTCAGGCTTACCATAATGTCCTCACCGTCACAGTTGGAGACATTAGGTGCGCTGAAACAGGGAGTGGCCGAGAACGCATCATCGAATGTGCCGGCGGATGCGGTCCAGTAGTAGGTAAGAGGTCCGCATTCCGGGTCGCTTGCGACCGCGTGCAGTATGGCTGAAGTCGCCTCAGTCATGCAGAAGCCAGGGCCGAGCTCGACGATCGGAGGTGCGTTCAAGTTCCGTACGTGAATGGTAACGCTATCCTCCGCACTGGCACCGCAGGAATCGATGACGGTGAGCTTGAGTACTATGTCTGCGCCATCGCAGGCGCCGACTAGAGGCGCTGAGTACACGGCGTTAAGGAGAGTCGCGTCCGTCAGCACACCGTCCCCGCACGGGATGCTCCAGTGATATCGGAGTGCATCTCCATCCGGATCAGAGACAGCGGGCGCAAGTTGAACCGTCCCGCCTTCATCGACAACGACATCCGGGCCCG
>Ga0307425_1001356_pt1 | contig 14771 bp, 15 predicted proteins | sample SalMarWE160330MG_FD_202152 | JGI IMG/M metagenome (GOLD analysis project Ga0307425, IMG submission 202152) | Salt marsh sediment microbial communities from the Plum Island Ecosystem LTER, Massachusetts, United States - WE1603-30 | ecosystem: Environmental > Aquatic > Marine > Intertidal zone >... | reverse complement strand
ACTTTTCCTTCATTTCCGCCTTCCCAGTTAATAGTAAGATCCTGTGTTGGATCAATTACCTCTCCGTTTGAAAGATTTGTAACATCCATTAAAGCATTTGGAGAAGTGAGTGTAATTGTAACCGGTGCAAACGCTTCGGAACCAGTTACTTCAAATTGATATTCTGTATTAGGAATAAACTGAAGCAGATTTTCCCGATTGCAACCGCCGAAAGGTCTTTCGAACAAATCGTAAGCTACTCCGCGCATCCGGTGAAATTTCTTATGCATTTGAACATGGTTCCCGGAATAATTTATAAATACATCGCCCATATTTAAACCAAACTTTCTGAAATGTATTAAGTCAGTCCCTTTTTCACCAAAAGCAACTGCGAATGCCATCCCTCTTACTGCACTGCTATCCTCCATCGGTCTAAATAATTCATTCCAACCGATTGAAAAAACTCCCGCAGCGCTATCTAAAGGCATACCGCCATCTTTCAACAAAGCAAGATCGTTATCTACAGTTTCAAAGCTTAGCTGATCAGTTGATAATTCATTTCCACTGGGAGAATTGACTTCAGATTTACAGCCGAATAAAAATAATGAAGTAATTAATGCAACGAAGAAAAGAACTAAATTATTTTTCATATAATGCTCCGAATTTTAATAAAGAAAGTTAAGTTTTTTCTTTAGACAACTCAAGGTGATAATAAGTTTAATAGAAGCTTGTATTTCCCTTTAAATATTTGATTAAATGAAATATTCATTAATTTTGAATAGAAAATCAACAATTTAGTGCTATGTCTAGAATAAAAATTCAGGTTCCGAAAAAGTTCATTTTTAAAACCGAAATTCCAATCAGAATAACTGATATTAATTACGGTGGTCATCTCGGTAATGATTCTGTTTTGTCGTTGGTTCACGAAGCGAGATTAAGATTTTTGAAGCACCTTGGTTATTCAGAAGCCAATGTTGAAGGTGTTGGAATAATTATGATTGACGCTGCTATTCAATACAAATCAGAGGGATTTTATGGTGATGAATTACTGGTTGAGGTAGCAGTAACTGATTTTAGCAGTGTTGGCTGTGATTTTATTTTTAAGTTGACAAGTAAAAATTCCAATAAGGAAATTGCTCTGGCAAAAACCGGAATTGTATTCTTCGATTATGAAAAAAGGAAAACAGTTCCAGTACCGGCAGAATTTAAAAAGAAGATTGAGAGTTTTATTTGATCGATAATATAATTTTCACCGGGAATGTTGTTGCACCTGTATTTCTGCTTATTGTACTTGGATACTTTGTAAAGCGGATAAACGTAATCAATGAAAACTTTGTTGATGTGACATCGAAATTCGTTTTTAATGTTTCTCTGCCAGCACTTGTCTTTATCAGCATCGCAGAAATTGATCTCAGCACTGCAATAGATTTTAATCAAATTATTTACATATATGCCGCCACACTTATTAGTTTTTTTATCATCTGGATTTTGTCAATCCCATTTATAAAAGAGGCAAAAAACTTAAGTGTATTTGTTCAGGGTGCGTACAGAAGTAATTATGCAATAGTTGGATTTGCAATAATTTCTAAACTATTTGGGGATTCAGCACTCGGAAAAGCTGCAATCATTCTTGCGTTTGCTTTACCTCTTTACAATGTACTTGCGGTTATTATTTTAACAGTGCCTTTCAGAAAAGAGAGGAAATTAAATATCACGCGCACTCTTTTTGAAATAATATTAAATCCATTGATTATAGCCGTAATAGTTGGTCTACCATTTTCATATTTTAAAATAGAAATTCCTTCAGTAATAAATCTTACACTCGAGTTTTTAGCAGAGCTGGCTCTTCCTCTGGCACTTGTAGGAATTGGTGGTTCGTTGAATCTTCAGAACATAAAAAAGGCTTCAGGACTAGCATTCACTTCTTCTGCAATAAAGGTAATTCTCATTCCAATAATACTAACTGCAGGAGGTTGCTATTTTGGTTATAGAGGGATTGACCTTGGAGTAATGTTTATTCTTTTTGCATGTCCAACCGCAATCGTTAGTTTTATTATGGCTGATGCAATGGGAGCTAACAGCAAGCTTGCAGGCAATATTGTTTTAATAAGTACAGTTGCTTCTGTTTTCACGATTGCGATCGGAATTGTGATTCTTAAAGAGCTTTCATTAATTTAATTGAAATTCGAAAGGAGCTTGGAATGGCTAAAAAAATTAGTGACGAAGCTGTAAAAAAAAGTACCGGTAAAACCTGGAAAGAATGGTTCTCGATATTAAATAAAGCCGGTGCGAAGAAAATGGAACATAAACAGGTTGCTAAATTGTTACATACAAGGTATGGGCTTTCAGGTTGGTGGTCGCAGATGGTAACAGTTCAGTATGAACAGGAAGTTAAAGGGAGAAAGAAACACCAAACAACGTCAGGATATCAAATAAGTAAAAGTGTTACTCTTTTTTCCCCAATTACCAAAATTTTTAATTCCATCAACTCTCCGCTTAAGAGAATAGTATGGTTAAACGATCCTGCGATTACTATAACAAAATCAACAAAGAATAAAGCAATTCGTGGGAAATGGATTGATAAAAAAACAAATATTGAATTTCAGTTTTATCTAAAAGATAAAGGCAAAACCCAGGTGGTAATTCAGCAGAGCAAAATCAAATCAGCAGAGGAAGCTAAAAGAATGAAAACCTACTGGGGTAAACAATTAAATAATCTTAAAAAATATTTAGAAAAGAATCAGAGAATTAAATGAAAGTTTTATTAGATTTTTGTGTCGTTCCAATCGGAGTCGGAGTTTCTGTCTCTGAATACATTGCTGCATGTGAGCGTGTATTAAAAGAAGCAGGGTTGAAGCACGAAATGCATATGTACGGAACTAATGTAGAAGGAGAATGGGATGAAGTTATGACTGCACTTAAAAAATGTCACGAAGTTGTTCACCAAATGGGTGCACCGAGAATTTCAACTACCATAAGATTAGGAACAAGGACAGATAGAAACCAAACGATGGTAGATAAAATTAAGAGTGTGAAAGAAAAACTTCAAAAAAGTTAACACAAAAATTTTTCTCAAACCTTAAAAATTATTTGTGCTATGAAGCCTAAAAAAGAACCGATTGAAATTTTACTCAAGCCTATTTATGAATTTCTTCATCAAGAAGCTAGCGGTGGTATATTATTAATGATATGTACATTCATTGCTCTTGCCTGGGCAAATTTATCCTGGTCTGCTTCTTATCACGATTTATGGCATACCCATATAGCCGTAAAGTTTAGTAATCTTTTAAATTTGGATTACTCACTGCATTATTGGATAAATGATGGTTTAATGGCAATATTCTTTTTTACTGTGGGATTGGAAATAAAAAGAGAATTGCTTGTTGGTGAACTGTCATCGATGCGGAAAGCATCTCTGCCAATTGCAGGTGCAATAGGTGGAATGGTTGCTCCTGCATTGTTTTACATCATTTTTAATTCTGGTGGTAAGGGTGCTAACGGTTGGGGAATCCCGATGGCAACGGATATTGCATTTGTTGTTGGAATTATGGCGCTTCTTGGTCCACGCATTCCTCTAACATTAAAAATATTTGTTCTTGCCTTGGCTATTGCTGATGATATTGGAGCTGTTCTGGTGATTGCAATTTTTTACACTGCGGAAATCTCTATCACTGCATTGATAATAGCAGGATTAGTACTAGTATTACTAGCTGTGCTAAATAAACTCGGTACAAAAAGTTTAATTCCTTACACAGTACTGGGAATAATACTCTGGCTAGCATTCTTAAAATCAGGTGTTCATGCAACAATAGCAGGAGTACTATTAGCATTTACCATCCCGGCATCGTCAAGATACAACACTCAAAAGTTTTCTGAAAAAGTTAAAGATCTTATAAACAAATTTGATTCAACCGGTAATCATGGAGAAAACGTACTGAGCAACCAGGAACGTCAGACCGATGTAATGGCAATTGAAGAAAGTTGCCAAAAGGTTTTAACTCCCCTACAGAGATTTGAGCACGGACTTCATCCATGGGTTGCATTTTTTATAATTCCGGTTTTTGCCCTTGCAAATGCAGGTGTAACGCTTGCAGGTCTAGATATACTTGCGGCATTGTTCAGTCCGCTCAACCTTGGAATAATCATTGGACTTTTCATTGGAAAACAATTTGGAATTTTTGCATTTTCATTTGTAGCGGTTAAGCTAAAACTGGCATCACTTCCTGAAGGAGTGAACTGGAAAAATCTTTATGGTGCTGGAATTCTTGCTGGAATTGGTTTTACGATGTCTTTATTTATAGCAGGTTTAGCATTCAATGATCCAGCATTACTTGATCTTTCAAAGATTGGGATTTTAACCGGATCGCTGCTTTCAGGTGTTGTTGGATTTGTGTTTTTGAAATCATCTAAAGCAAAGAATTAATTCCAAACTGTCATTACGAGGAGCTTGCAACGAAGCAATCTATATGTAAAAATTTTTATTAAAGATTGCTTCGTCATCCCGGTAAATCTGTATTTCTCGCAATGAATTTTTCTGTTCTACTCAATAATTCACTACAAATTATCTTCAACTCTTTCTATTTTTGAGTAATCATTTTTAATCGAAATCAATAAGGAGATAAAATGCATAAAGTAGTTTTACTTAGACACGGTGAAAGTACCTGGAACAAAGAAAACCGATTTACCGGATGGACAGATGTTGATTTATCCGAAAAAGGAATTGAGGAAGCACATAAAGCAGGTCAAACTTTAAAGAGAGAAGGATACACTTTTGATATAGCTTACACTTCCGTACTTAAAAGAGCAATAAGAACTCTTTGGATTACACTTGATGAAATGGATTTAATGTGGATTCCGGTTATAAGAAACTGGCGACTGAACGAAAGACACTACGGCGCTCTACAGGGATTGAACAAAGCAGAAACAGCACAAAAATTTGGCGAGGACCAGGTAAAGATCTGGCGAAGGAGTTACTCAACGCAGCCGCCTGCTTTAGAAAAAACTGATGAAAGATATCCCGGAAAAGATCCCCGTTACGCAGATTTAAGAGAAAAGGAACTTCCTTTAACAGAATGTTTAAAGGATACAGTCGCTCGTTTTGTTCCTTATTGGGAGGGAACAATCACAAAAAGTATTAAGGAAGGGAAAAAAGTTTTAATAGCTGCTCATGGAAACAGTCTGCGTGCTTTGGTAAAATATCTGGATAATATCCCTGAAGATGAAATAGTTGGCTTGAATATTCCAACAGGTATTCCGCTTGTTTATGAGTTGGACGATAATCTCAAATCGCTAAAAAGTTATTATTTAGGTAACCCTCAAGAAATTAAAAAAGCAGCTGCAGCGGTTGCAAATCAAGGTAAGGCAAAATAACGGCTATTGTAAAATAAGCATCTAAATATCCATCATCGCACAAAAATAGCCTTGACTTTATGGATTTCATTAACCATTTTCTTGCAGGGTTTTAAACAATTAATGCATTCAGGAGTCCCTTTTATGCTGAAAAAAATAACCATCATTTCAACATTCTTCCTCCTTTCATTTACATCTTTTCTAAATGCACAAACGGTCTTTGGCAAATACGCGGGTGAATTTATGGCTATTGGTATAGGCGGACGACCACTCGGTATGGGAGGTGCATTTACCGGTATTGCAAACGATGTAACCGCAGGCTACTACAATCCTGCTGGCTTAGCAAATATAAATTATCCACAGCTTTCACTTATGCACTCGGAGCAATTTGGTAATCTGGTTAATTACGATTATGGCGCAGTTGCAATTCCATTTCAGAAAGATATGAGTTTTGGTTTAAGCGTCATGAGACTTGCTGTTGACGGAATTCCTGATACACGAAATGCATTAATCGATGGGCAAACAGGTCAGCTGATAAGTGACATTAATAATATTTATGCTCGACTTGATTATTCAAGAATAACTGAGTTTAGCAATCAGGATTGGGCTATTTATTTAACCTTTGCTAAAAGACAATGGCAAGATTTCTATTGGGGTGCCAACATAAAAATTATAAGAAGAGATATAGCTGAGTTCGGTGCAACGGGAATTGGATTTGATATCGGTGCTTTCTGGATGCCAATTGAAAATCTTTCCGTCGGTGGTAACCTGCAGGATGCCACAACAACCTTAGTTGCTTGGAGTACCGGTACAAATGAACTCATTTCACCAACACTTAAATTAGGAAGTGCATACAGGATTACAGGAATTCTAGGCGGTTATATAATGCCAGCAGTTGATTTTGATATTAGATTTGAGAACAGAAGGTTTGCTGCTCAATTTAATGTCGGACCAGTCAGTTTTGATGCACACGCCGGGCTTGAATGGAATATAGAAGATTTAGTTTATATCAGAGGCGGATATAGTGATGTTAAACAGTTTACAGTTGGAGCTGGTGTAAAACTTCCAAAACTAAACATCGATTATTCATTTGCCCGTTTTAGCCAGTCGGAGCTAGATAGACTTCCGGATTCACACAGGATATCGCTTATTCTTACTCTTGAAGAGCCAAGGTTTATGAGGGATTAAATCTAAGTTTCCTTTTTTGCTTCTTTATTTACATCAATTAATTTATCTACTGTGCTTAAAAGTACTTTGTTACTAACTGGTTTTGTAAGATAGATATTGGCTCCGAGTTCTTCTGCCTTTCTTTTATTTTCGCCGTATGCATGGGCTGAAAGACAAATGATGGGGATGTCTTTATAACCTGATTTCCTCTTCAACTCTTTAATTAAATCCACACCGGTATAACCATTCTTCAAAGAAATATCCATTATAATAACTACATATTCTTTTCCATTTAATAAATCAAACATTGATTTTTTTGAATCGCAAAAATCAATATCAAATTTTTTTCTCAGGATAAGTTGAAGATATTTTTGGTTTTCAATTTCATCTTCGACAACCAGAATATTTGGTTTATTAGTCATAATAACAAAAGCTTGATTTTTTTAAAAAACTATCCTTTTCTGAATAAGAATTACACTTCGGATCAAACAATTAAATATAAAATTTAAAGGTCACTCGAAACATTCGATGTATCTACCCCTTTATAATTTGGTGGATAAGGTCCCTGATCAGGAACTTTCCGTGTGTTGTTAATAATAAAAAATATCACGAGTACAACTATTACTACTATCGTCCAAATCGTATTTTTATGCAAGTTATAAAAATCTGTTTTTTTTTCTATTTCTTTTTTCCTGGCTTGTTTACCGAAAACGTCATTTGATCTTGATTTAATATTCTTCTGTTTTTTAGACATAAATTCTATCTAGATTAATTCTTACTTAAAATATTTACTATAATAATATAATTCTAGTTGTAAATGTAATGCAATAATTAATATCATCCATATAAATATTTTTTTAGATTCCACAAGGACCACAAGATTTCAGAAATAAGCTGATTCAAATGGGATATGAAACTTCCCACAATAGGTACGATACAATATATAGAGGATAAAAAGTTATCACTCGGTAATAATTCAAGTAAATTTTACGATTCTGCTTATGCTATTAGGTAAGTTACTATAAAGCAAAGAGGTAATTGTTGACCAAGAAGAAATAACAATATTAGCAACCAAATCTCTCATGAGGAATCAACTAAAACATAGTCTTAAACAACCTCTATTTATACTTCATTAACTTCTATTTTGTAGTAAAACTTTCAGGTCTTTTACACTGATACAGGATAATTCGAACTACCCAATTCCTTATTCTTTACAGATATTATTACAATAACCGTGAAAATTCGTTGGTATGATAATTGTTTTTGCTTTACTGCATTAATAACACAAAGCGGTTGAGTCGGGGGTTTTTATTGTACCAAATAATATAATCTATTGATTAGACTCAATGATTATATCTATATTTAAAAGTTAATTAATTATTAAACGAATTATTCGAGGACATTGATGCTAAACAAAAAAAATTTTTCTGATAAAACAGGGAATGCTCTGGTTGAAGCACCTGGTATGGCAGCAGACGGACTTGAGGAAGAACTTGATAGTTATTCAAGGTCGGCTGTAACCAGGATAAGATTCAACGTTGTTATAAAACCTGCAATAATTTCTTTAATTGCTCTCATCGTTTCATTTTTTCTGGATGTTTCTACAGTCCCGATTCTCGGTGATATAACTTTTGATCTCGCAAGAACATTATTTCCAGGATGGCAACCGCCAATTGACACTTTTGAACCATACAGCTTTTGGTGGTTACCTGTTGCAACTTATGCGCTCTTTGTTTTCATTGCTTATCTTGCTTATAACAAGTTAAAAGTCGAAATTATACGAACACCGGCTTCAGAAACTATTGACAGAATAATAGAAGCCTCGATGAGTGTAATCGACTCGATTGCAACTGCCCTACCTCTAATTGGTGCAGCAATCCTTCTTGTAAGTATAAAACTGGGTGAAGAAGTTTTTCTTGGAATATCGGTTCCTTTTGAAATTAAGGCTCTGATAGTTCTGGCTATTGGAAAATTATTTGAACCTGTCCTGGATCAACTCGGTGTTGATTTTCAGAATGTTGTTAATCACGTAAAAGATATTCGTGATAAATATTTCTCCCGAATCCAGATTGAAAGTTCAAAAAGTCTGATGAAACAATTCAATCAAACAGGTCTTGGAGGTGGTGGTGCAGTTTCAATACAGGATCTTGAGAAGTATAAATCTCTTGTTGATGAATCGACAAAGTTAAGTGAAATTGTTCGTAAAAATTTCATAGCTGTGAGCGATATGATGGAGAAAATGAATTCTATACAGCAAATAAGCTCAGATAAGATTCAACAGCTAAACGTTCTTGCTAACTCAATTACTCAGGCATCATCTTCGCTTACAGATGAACGTACTCTGGTCGGGTTAAAACATCTTGAAGCAATTGTGAAAAAGTAAAGGCAAAAGATGACTAAAAAAGAACATGACAGTAAATTTGTTATTTACCAGGTACTATACATTTTTGTAATTACAGTGCTTGCGCTCAAAGGGGCTAATCTGGATTTGCGAAGAGTTGCTCTTGAAGAAGAAACTGTCCAAGTTAGTGTCCGTGACTCACTAATGGCAGTTTTAGATTCATTATATTCTTTGGGAATAGATTTTTCTATCAAGATTGATCCGAACGTGGTAGTTGAAAATGAAGAAATGAAAAAGCAGCTTGCAGAAATGAACAGAAAACTTGAAGCTGTTAAAGACTATGTTCCTCCACCAAAAGAAAAGCCAAAGGAAGAAATAAAGGAGGAACAATCTAAACTACAACTTCCAATTTCATTAAAACAGACATTCATTCAGAACACATGGAACATGGCTAAAAACAGTGGTAACGTTCCTACTACTCTATATGATCCGCGAGATCGTTCAAAACCGATTGTTGTAATCCCTCCGGGTAAGGAAGTCAAGTTTGATTTAACAGATCAAACCGAAGTAATAGTTGCTTTCGGAACACAGGAAGAGCGCGTAAAAGTTATTCCAAATAAACCTCCTGAAATTAAAATCGAAAGAGTTACAACAAAGATGAATGCTCAGGATATTTATGTTCAGGAGTTGCAGCGAATTACTGCATTCACAGTAACAATTATAGATGTCAGACCGGAACAGCTTAAAATAAGCTATTCCGGACCTATCTCAGTGTCGGGCCCACAAAAAGATGCTAAAGGAAATATGGTTTATAACGTATCCCTTAGGATTGCAGCCAACGAAAATCAATATGATGATTGGGTTGATAAAAACGAAAGCTTAAGAGAAGCCGACGGTAGATACAAAGCAAATTTCTTCTTTATTGTGGTTGATGAGAAAACAAAGGACAGGGTGCAAGTTGGAGACTCATTTTTCTTTACAGATTTTGCTAAATAAAAACCAGGTATAATAAAATGAAAGTCAGGCATCTTTTAATATTTTTTGCGTTTTTTCTAATTGTATCACCAGCTATAACTATTCTTTTTGCGCAGGATGATGAGGAACCTATCCTTTATTTTCAAATGGAACCATTGGATGATAGCTTGTTTATTCACATTCAGCAAGCATTATTTATTGATCCCCCGGATCCTAAAGCTGAAATTATAGCAGACCTAAGAGACCCTAATAACCAGACGATTTCTATAAAGGGTGCACTTTACCCTTTCCTAGCGTTATCGCCGGAACTAAGAGCTCTTGTTCAAACCTATCCCTTCAAAATAAACCTCGAAGAAGAGATTAATTACAGAAGTGTTTTTACAAGAGTTATTGAGAAGATTAAAATAAATAAGATATTGGACCCCCCTACCAAGCAACAAATATCTTCATCAACCTGGTACGTGAATCCTTTCTTTCAATTGTTCGGTGGAGAAAGGCTCGGGGTACCAATTAAAAAAGATATTGGACTTTCTTTCGGAGTACTGACAAAATATGAAGGGCCATTAAATACCAACTTTCTTGAAGCTAACTTTCATATCCTGGGAGTTTATGGAGGTGCATTCACAAATGTTGATGCAATTATAACTTCTCTGAATGATAACAATCATAACAATCTAATTTTTTCCAACGGCTATCAGATTGGTTACGTATTTCCACTTGGTAACTTTTTCGAAATTAATTATCTGAGCACAATATCGGATTTTTCTGAATATCAAAGAGGACAATACCTTGACTCAACACATGCTACTGTAGTTTATAATCCTAATGGGACAGTAAAATACCAGGCTTGGCTTGTTGAGGGATCATTTTTAAACTGGGAATTTAGATACCCTGTGAAGTTACTTGGTGCAACAAAGGGAAGGGTTTATGTAGGACAATATTTAAGCGAATGGCATTTTGGTTTTGATTTCAGAGAAATGTCACTTGCAGGAAGTACATTTGATTTTCAATTCGACGCAATGACTCACAGCGAGCACAGACAACCTCAATATGTAATGACATTATTAGTCCAGAAAATTGCAGAAAGCTGGGCATTTAGTGCTTTCTCAATTGGTCCATCTTTGATCATGTCCCGATTAACCGATGGAAGCTTTGGTGTTTACAAGATTTTTGTAAATATGAGATTCAAAGTCGGATCATCACTATAATTAACAATTTTTTCAAGTTTAATTCTCCCCGGCAATTTCAGTCCGGGGTTTTTTATTTTAAATTCTTAATTAAAGAATCTTCAAATACTTCCCTATTTTAGAATAATGAAAAACGAAATTATTCTCTGGATCAGCAGTATTATAATTGTATTTTTAATCGGTTATGTTAAAAATGTGACTGATAGTTATTACCCTGTTACAGGTACTTTTGGGATTGAAGGAAAAAAAGTTTCTTATAAGCTCGATAAAGTATGCTTCGATAAAACATCTTATAAAAATATTATACTAAGTGATTTAGAGGGAATAAAAGGAAAACTGATCTGGAAAACAGATTCCCGGCAACAAGAAAAAGAATATCAAAAAATTGAAAAAGGACTGGAGTGTGATATCTCTCGTTTAAAACCTGGGCGAAAAATTGAATATAAAGTCGTACTCATTTATGGTGAAAGATCTTTTAAAATCCCAAAGGACGGTTTTATAACTTTAACATTTTGGGGAAATATTCCATCCGGAGCTAAGGTGCTAACCTTTATTTTTCTATATGGCGGTTTACTTCTTTCAATACGCTGTCTGCTTGAGCTTTTTAATAAAAATAAAAACTTAAAAAAATATGCAGTACTTAATTGTTCATTACTTCTAATTTTGAATTCGATAATTATACCTTTGCGTAATAGTTACAAGCTTGGAGCAATAAACAATTATGTGCCTAATGTTATTGACTTAATAGACCCTGCCTTACTATTAATATTATTCCTCTGGATTGCGGGAACTATTTTTTTCTTCTATAAAAAACATATACATCCAGTTTTAATATTAATTACTCTTGTTACTGTAATACTTTTCTTTTTCTTTAAATAGAAATGATGTCTTAACTATTTAAAATTGAAATTACCATTGAATGAATTCCTTTAGAAGCAGCAACTATGCTTTTCCCTTTAATAGGATCATTTCCATTGTAATCGGTTATAATTCCCCCTGCCCCTCTTATTATAGGAATTAAAGGAAGCGAGTCCCACGGTGACATTATCGGGTCAACCATAATATCAGCAAATCCTGTTGCAAGCAGATAGTAACCGTAGCAATCACCCCAGTTACGGTACAGTTTCACATTCTTTATTAACTGATCAAATTTGTCTTTGTTTTGATATTTTTCAATGTTAAGATGGTCAGTGGTCAGAAGAATAGCATCATTCAGATTATTATGATCTCTTACCGCAGTTTGTTCTCCGTTAATCTTTGTTTCAACATTATCTCCTATTAAAAAATCATTTAAGATTGGGTGATTATAAACGCCCAGTAGAGGTTTACCGTCCTTTAATAAACCAATTAAAGTCCCAAAACTATAAGCTCCACATATAAAGCTTTTTGTTCCATCAATAGGATCCAAAATCCATGTATATTCAGCATCCTGATTAGTTACTCCAAACTCTTCTCCGACGATTCCGTGGTCAGGGAAATGCTTTGAAATCATCTCTCGCATGATCTCTTCAGCTTTTTTATCCGCTATAGTTACAGGAGAGTTGTCATCTTTTGATTCAACAGATATTCTTGTCCTAAAATATTGCCTGATAATTTGAGCACTTGCTTGAGCAAGCACTTTACAAAAATTTTTGAATTCAATTAGCTCATTCATTTTGATTGTGATTTTAATGAAAGATAATTGGAAAATTAACAAAAATTTCTTTGTGCGGAGGATCAACAATTCCTATATTTACAGCCCAAAATAAGGAAAATCGGAGAGTTGGCAGAGTGGTTGAATGCGGCGGTCTTGAAAACCGTTAAGGATGCAAGTCCTTCCGGGGTTCGAATCCCTGACTCTCCGCAATTATTGCCTAACAACAAGTGATATTTAACTTCAGAAAAATTTTTTTTAAAAAGTAATTTCAGTTATAAATGATAATTGTCTATTGACGACCCGTTTAATATTATAGTAAGCAGATTTTGAGATCTTCTGTTTTTTAATTATCTCTTTGTAGCCACTTCCCCGCCCCCTCATCTCCAACACTTTCTCTATAGCGAATGGGGGAATCTTTGGTATTCCAATTCTGCACCCCTACCCCCGATACTTCATAATGATCACTTTCCTGGTTATATATTTCTTTTACCAGGAAATGTGTTTATTTGAATGAGGCTGGATGTTTTTATTGATGAGAACAGTGGTTACAAAAAGCACTTTTACTTAATTTCTTCACGTCCGTCAGAATACTTTGCGAATCTTCCCGTCTCACGCGAATGAACATTGTCATATCTCGACCAAGGCCAACCACCAAATTGTGTTCTGCTATAATCGTTAAATGCCTGCTGAATTTCTGAAGCAGTATTCATTACAAATGGTCCATGCTGAACAACTGGTTCATTAATTGGTTTCCCCTGAAGTAATAGCAAATATGCATCTTCATTCCCATTGTCAATTATTACAGGTTGATCAGCCAGAAGATCAATAGAATGATAACTTTCTATTTTAATTCCTGTAATAGTAATTTCAGATCCTTTGTAAAAATAGAGCGACCTGTTAGCTTCAAGAGACGCAGCGGGCAATGTCCACTGAGCATTGGCTTCCATCTTTATAAGCCAGATTGCAACGTCATTCTCTGCTTCATTAGCCCAGGAATCAGGCGCTGGTGCGGGGGCTGATATATCTGCTAATTTTCCAGCAATAAGTGTAACGGAAGTTGTCTTACCATTGTTATCTTTACTAGTAACCGTAGGAATGTCCTCTGCCCAGAGCATATTGTAGTATGGCTTTACAAACTTTTTAGCTTTAGGAAGGTTCAGCCAAATCTGAAAAAGTTCTAATGGATTGGGTTTGTCTTTCTTAAGGAGCGGAAACATTTCAGCGTGCTGAAGACCCGATCCTGCAGTCATCCATTGAACGTCTCCGTTTCCATATCTACCAGCCGCTCCGTGTGAATCAGAATGATCAACAAAACCATTCAGTACAACTGTTACTGTTTCAAATCCTCTGTGCGGATGTGCTGGAAATCCAGGGACAACTTCTCCGTGATACATTCTCCAGCCGTCTTTAGTCGTAAAATCTTGCCCCAGATTTCTTCCTGCCAACGAAGCAGCTGGTCCCAGTTCATCATTACCCTCGGGATAATTATCAAGATGATGTACACAAAACAGAAATGGATCTTTAGTCTCCCAGGTAAATCCCAGAGGTTTTATATCGGTTATTAATTTGTTATACATTTTATTCTCTGCTTATTAAAAAATTTGAATTTGAAAAGAATTTAAAGTAACTGTGTTACTCCAAAGAAAACATTAAAGTTATTGTAAATTGCTTTAGAGGAACCTCGCTGTGTTCCTAAGAAAAAATCTCCCGGTTGGACTCTTCCCGTTGGAAAATTAAATATCTGATTGAATTCGGAATTAGAACCGTGACTATATTCAAGTCCAAGGGCAAGAAATGTATCCGAAGTTTCGTATGAACTACCTACTGTGAAATGATATATATTAAAATCTGTAATACCGATAAACAAACCATCAATGTCTTCATAGTTTGCATTACTGAAATCTGTACGTGCTGCTATATAGCCTGTAAATTCATCACTTAATTTTTGCTCGTAAGCTAGTCCAAAATTAAAAACACTATTCATTGAATCATAAACTTTTAGAATCTCAGCACTATCTATCGGCCTCGTTTCTGAAGGGAAATTTCTGATAAAGTTGTCACTTTCGGGTTGAATAACAACATAAGTTGAAAGCGGTGCAAACCATTCCCCCATGAAATGAATTTTTGAAAAATCCGA
>Ga0307425_1001355_pt1 | contig 14772 bp, 8 predicted proteins | sample SalMarWE160330MG_FD_202152 | JGI IMG/M metagenome (GOLD analysis project Ga0307425, IMG submission 202152) | Salt marsh sediment microbial communities from the Plum Island Ecosystem LTER, Massachusetts, United States - WE1603-30 | ecosystem: Environmental > Aquatic > Marine > Intertidal zone >... | reverse complement strand
GGTGGCGGGGGACTTGCGGCTTTCCTACACCCAGTTCCAGGAGCTGGAATCTTTTGCCCGGTTCGGTACCCGGCTGGACGACCGGACCAGGGCCACCCTGGAACACGGTCGCCGGGTTCGTGAAGCCCTCAAGCAGCGCGAGCTTTCCACCCTTGCCTCGGGTGAACAGATTGTGGTGTTGCTGGCGGTGGCCCGGGGACTCATGGATGAGGTTCCCGTGGAAAAGGTGGTGGAGGCCGAAGCGGCAATCCTTGAAAAAATGAAAGCCGAGGTCCCGGACCTTGAAAACGCCATTGAACGGGCCGAAAAGGATGATCCCCTGTGGAAACACCTTACCACGATAATGGAGTCGGCGCTGGGCCCCTTCAAGGTTACAAAGGAAAACCATGCAGACACTGGAATCACTGAACCGAAAGATCAAGACCGCCCAGGACCTGCTGGGAGTGGTCAAGACCATGAAAAGCCTGGCCGCGGTGAACATCCGGCAGTTTGAACGGGCCGTGGAGTCCCTGGAACAGTACCGGGCCGTGGTGGACATGGGATGGGCGGTTTTCCTGAGAATGGGCCGTCCCACAGTTTCCCCTTCCCGTAACCCGGGGGACGTCTGCCTCGTGGTGGGTTCCGACCAGGGCATGTGCGGCCAGTTCAACGAATCCCTGTGGCCTTTTCTCCAGGAACAGGCGGCGGGTCAGGCTACCCAGGGGCGGAAGTGGACTTACTGGAGCCTGGGGGAAAAGGTTCACGGCATGCTGGAGGACGCGGGTGTTCCACAGGAAGTTCATTTCCCGTCCCCGGGAAGTCTCAATGCCGTTGCCGAGCGGGTCCAGGAGGCCATCTGGAAGGTGGAGGAATGGCGGTCCGCCAAAAAATTGGAGAACCTCTATCTCTGCCATCATGTGATCGGGGACCAAGGGGGGTATACGCCTGTGTTTCAACGGGTCCTGCCCCTGGATGCAGCCTGGGCCAAAGAACATGGATCAATGCCCTGGCCCAACCGCTGTCTGCCCATGCTGGGGTCCAGCAGGGAAACCATGTTCTCTCATCTCTTCCGGCAGTATCTTTTCATCTCCTTTTACCGGGCCTTTGCCCAGTCCCTGGCCGGTGAGAACGCGGCACGGCTCATGGCCATGCAGGCCGCTGAAAAAAACATCCTGGAACTCCAGGATGACCTGCAGGCCCTGTTCAGGGAACAGCGCCAGGCGGGTATTACCAGCGAACTTCTGGATATTATTTCGGGATTCGAGGCGTTAAATGAGGAAGAGGTTTATGAAATTTCTGACATCGATAAACCGGAACCGGAAATGTCTCACGCAAGACAAGGAAATGACCTCTGAGTTCCGCTTCACGGTAAAGGAGCCCCGGAAGTTCCGATCCTGGATCCATCACCAGTGGGGCTGATTCCCGATGCGGATGCCCATGACCTCCAGGGTGTCTGAGACCACCACAAAAACATCGGGGTCGATATCCCGAACAAGCTGCTTCAAGCGGGGCAGTTCCTGGAACGCGATGATCGTGTACAGGATCTGCATGTCCTTGCCTGAATATCCCCCCTTGCCCCTGATAATGGTCACCCCCCGGTGTACCCTGTCCGCGATCTCCCGGGCCATCTTTTCCCATTGAGGTGAAATGATAAAAACAGCCTTTCTCTGGCTCAGCCCCATGACCACCAGATTGATAATATAGGAACTGACAAAGATGAAGATCAGCGTGTACAGGGCTGCCTCCAGGGAAAAGAGGATGGCTCCCGCTACAAGGATCAGGCAGTTAAGGGCCAACATGGTGGTTCCCAATCGGACAGAGAACCGTTTGAGGAGGATCACCGAAAGGATGTCCAAACCGCCTCCCGACCCTAAAGACCTCAGGGTAATCCCCGCCCCAACTCCCGCGATGATCCCCGCCAGGATGGCACTCAGTATCTTATCATGGACGGGAACAGAGAGGTGTGCCCATTGCAGTGCCCCGGTGAAGAGCAACATCCCGGCGATGCTGTAGAAGAAGAAGCGGCGCCCCACATACAACCACCCCAGGGCGAAGACGGGAATGTTCAAAAGGAAATAGAGCGCACCCACCGGAAGGGGGGGGACAAGATAGTGTATGATAATGGCGACACCGGTAAATCCGGCCCCGAAAAACTGGCGGGGGATGAGGATGCCGTTCACGGCCACTGCACAGATGACGCTGCCCAGGGCGATGAGAAAAAGGTTCCAAAACACCTGCTTTGCCGACACCGAAGCGGCGTTCAGAGAGAATTTTTTCATCTTTCTTTCCATCTTATCGCTATTTTTTTGGGTTCAAAATACAACACAGGCCCGTTTGTAGCCCTCATGGAATCAGAATTCCTTAAGGGATTCCTGAATGCCCATGTGCATTTCATACCAGAAATGGAGGGCGGCTTCTGGTTTGTTTTTTCCAAAGGCGTCGATCCAGCCAAGCAATGTTGGATCTGTAACGCCATCCACCGTATGTTTTCTGATCAAAAAGGTCTGAATCATATCCAGGCTTCGCTCCGACTCCCAAAAGATGGAGGCGTTTCTGCTTTGGATGCGGCTTGCCATCTTGGATGTGTTTTCCAGGAATTCCTTCTCCAGCCCGTACAGGGAACCCACGATTTCGGGCATCATCTCTTCTGCCCAGGCCCGATGGAATCGACACATCCCCATGTTGTCCAGAACCAGCTCCTTGATCATCCGTTTGGCGCTGGTTCGGCCCAGCTCGCGGGGTGGGAGAAACTCTTTGCCGTAATGCATGTAATACTTGCCCATGATCGCCATGGGGGACAGAACCCCAGGGGTCCAGTATTGATTGGGGGGCATCCATCCTTTTCTCGCAAATGCGGTATAGACGAAAGGGTCCAGAACCCTTTTCCCTTTATCCCTGGACAAACGGCGACCCATTTTTCGCGCCCCTTCTTCCAGATTCAGAATGCCGCGTTTTTCAATGATCGCATCCAGGATTGAAACGCCGATATCGGCATTGTGCATGGAGTCTGAGACAATGGAAAAGCCCTTGGGGGAAAAAACGGGGTCGGCGGAGCCTATCCCCAGTTCCGTAGGGGTAAGGAGCCCTTCCGAAAGGCATTCCATCAACCACGATAGGATCCCTCCCACGGATATGGCGTCAAATCCATACATGTTGGCATGGTGGTTAAGCTTTTCCGCGGCGCGATGGTCGAAAATGCCTGAAAGGGGACCCATGGTCTGATAGGGTTCATAATCCTTTTTATAAGTCCCGTGCATTTTTTTGCACACAGCGGAACAGGGTTCCCCGCAGTTTCGGTACTGTTTGGTTTCGATGGTCTCCCGGTTGAACTGCTTAAGGTAATGGTTCTCAATAAATTGATGGTGAATGTGGAGCCGTTCCTCCTCCGTCATGTAGATGCTTCTATAGTTGAAGGAGAGGGCAAGACCCCGTAAGGTGCTGAAGTTGACTCCAAAGGTCCCGCCCGTCTGGAAATCCGGTTCAAATCGGTATTTGGACGTGGCCTCCAGGTCCTTTGCGGACATCTTCATTTGATATTTATTTTCAAACCACTGGTCGGCAACCTTACGGTCTCTAAAATCTTCATCAATGAAGGTTCCCCCATATATGATCGCTGCGATTCCGTGCTCTTTGAGGAGCTTGGAACCAAAGCCCCCCCGTCCGGCCCAGGTGTCCACTGAAGTGAGTTTCCCCTTTTTGATGGGTACGGAAGCGATGGCACCGAAATCGGTTGCTCCGGCGGCCTGGCCCACCGCAAGAATTCGGGGGTCGGTTTCGTATTGCTCGCCAAACCTCCTCAGCGTGTAATCCATCACCCCATAGATGCCCTGCCGGTCTTTCCTCCATACCCCATGGATATCTAGGGGGACGATCTCAACCTGGATTTCTTCCTCATGGGCACGATGGAGGGCCAAAACCGAAGGCGTGGGGGCCTTTCCCACCAAAGAAAGGGTGTTGATCCCCAGGTCGTCAAAGACCAACCCGGCGCCTCCCATGGAGGAGATGTAAAAACCGCCCCAGCAGGGTGAAAACCCCGTGAAGATCAACCGGTTTGATCCGGGGAAAACAGAACCTGCCAAAAGCCCGGTTCCCATATTGAGACTGTTGTATTTTCCTGACAGATGAAGCCCAAGATCCACGGGCCCAAAAAAGTCCCCCACCCGATATCGAAGGGTCTTATAAAAGGCGGTTCCACAGTCCACGAGAAGGACCTTCTGGTAGGTTCGCATCGTTCACATCCTGCAATTTTTTGAAAGCTGCCTATCTGCTGTTTAGATTTCCGGCATCCAGGGAAAATTTAGGGTTTCTGAAGATCGATTTTCACTTCATACTCCTGTCCTTTCGGATCTTTGTGGATTTCAAAGCCGAGTTTTCGGGCAAGGATCAGCATCTGCTTGTTCTGGGGCAGGACCATTCCCCACAAGTACTCCAAATATTGTTTTTGGGCCACCACCATCAAACGCCTCATGAGTTCCGCTCCGATCCCTTTCCCCTGCCAGGCATCACTGACGACTATGGCAAACTCCGCCTCGTTTCCCCCGGGTTTCCTCACGAGCCGGGCCACCCCCAGGATCTTTTCTTCGGGTTGGGATGCATCCATGGCTATCAGGGCCATGTCCCGATCATAGTCGATCTGGGTGAAGACCACCAGCATATCGTGTGAAAGGGATTTCAGGGGCGTAAAAAACCGGTAATAGATGGTTTCTTCCGACAGGGAATGAAACAGGTCCACCAGGAGGGGGGCGTCTTCAGGTTTTATGGGACGGATAAAAAGCGTGAGTCCCGCTCCGGTGGTCGTGGTGGTTTCGTACTGGTTGGGATAAGGGCTGATCACCAGATGGTGTGGGCTTGAGACCTCGGATGGTCTAATGATGACCCTCCCATCCACGGCGCAGATCCGATCCGGGGCGAGGATCATGGGGTTGATGTCCAGTTCCACGATTTCGGGGAAATCGGAAACCAATTGAGAGAGGCGGATCAAAGTCTCTTCAATCAGGTCGAGCCTGGCGGGGGGCCGGTTTCGATACCCCTTAAGCATCTTGTATACCGTGGTGCTCTCCATGAGTCGCCGGGCCAGCAACCGGTTTAGAGGAGGAAGGGCGATGGCCTGGTCCTTTAGAATTTCAGTCATGGTGCCGCCCATTCCAAAGAGAATGACAGGGCCGAAAAGGGCGTCCCTCTTGCTGCCCAGGATGACCTCATAGTCGTAATGCTCCACCATGGGTTGTATGGAGACCCCCATAATCTTTGCTTCCGGGTCATAGGACTGGGTTTTTGAAAGGATTTCCAGGTATGCGTTTTCAACGTCCTGGTCCGTTCGAAGATTGAGTTGGACCCCGCCGGCGTCGGACTTGTGCACAATGTCTCTGGAGTGGACTTTCATGGCCACGGGATACCCCAGCTTACGGGCCAGCAGCAAAGCCTGATCGGGGCTCTCGGCCACCTCTGTTTGATTCACGGGGATTCCGTAGGCATTCAGAACCTCCTTGGATTCCACTTCGGTAAGGAGCGATTGCCCAATATTCATTGCGTCTTTCACAATCTTTTCGGCTTTCTGCCGATCAAACCGGAGGGAGCGTGGCAACCGGGGGGGAATTTCCTGCAGCATCTCCAGATTCCGTTTGTATGAATACATGTGAACAAAGGCGGATATGGCCCTTTCCGGTGTTTCATAGGTGGGAATGCCAGCCTCGTTGAGGATTTGGAGCCCCTCTTCAACGCTTTCCCCCCCCATCCAGACGGCAAATATGGGAGGACAGGGTCTCGACCGGATCAGTTCCGCAACGGCTTGAGCCACACCGGTCCCGCTGCTCAGGGCCTGGGGTACGAATATGATCACCAGCGCGTAGATCTCCTGGGCCGAAAGACACACATCCATGGCCTGTCTCCACCGGTCAGGGGATGCGTCTCCCAGGATATCCACCGGGTTCGACCGGCTCCAGTAAGGCGGAAGGATGGCGTTCAGCTTTTTGATGGTTTCCTGGGAGAGGGGCACCGGTTCCATGTCGTAAGGGGACAGGGCATCGGCCGCCATGACCCCGGGTCCGCCGCCATTGGTAATGATGCCGAGACCGGGGCCGGCGGGAAGGGGCTGTTTGGCCATTAGTTCGGCACAGTCAAACAGCTCGCTAATGGTGTTTACCCGTTCAATGCCGGCCCGTTTAAAGGCAGCATCGTAGATGGCGTCTTCCCCCGCAAGAGCGCCGGTGTGCGAGGAGGCGGCCGCGGCCCCGGCCCTGGACCTTCCCGATTTCAGAATGACGATCGGCTTCACCCTCGATACGGCTCGGGCCGCACTCATAAACTTCCTCACGTTGGTAAGGCTTTCGATATAGAGGACAATGCTCTTCACCCCGGGATCATCTCCCAGATAGTTGATCAGATCTCCAAAATCCACATCCAGCATGGAGCCGATGCTCACAAAATGGCTGAAACCGATCCCCTCTTTCATGGAGAGATCAAGGATTGCGGCGCAGATTGCACCGCTCTGAGATACAAAGGCCAGTTTGCCCGATAACGGCATCAGGCTGGCAAAGCTGGCGTTGAGCTTAGGCTCGGCGGACACAATTCCGATGCAGTTCGGGCCGATAATGCGGAGATCTCCCTTGGCCGCCTCCTTCTGGATTTTGACCTCCAACTCCCTCCCTTTTTCACCAATCTCTTTCCCGCCCGCAGACAAGACAATGGCCCCGGCAATCTTTGCCCGGACGCTTTCCCTGATGATGGAAGGGACATTCATGATGGGGGTGGCGATGACGGCCAGGTCAACGGATTGCCCAATATCCAGCACCGAGTTGCAGGTTTCAAGCCCATAGATCCGTTTATGTTTGGGATTTACCGGGAAGACTTTTCCCTTGTAGCCCCCATCCACCACATTTCTGATGACAGATCTCCCTATGCTTCCCGGTGTCTCGCTGGCACCTACAATGGCCACGGATGCCGGATTAAAGATCCTTTCAAGATTGTGAATGCTCATACGGCCTCCTCCTCCAGATGATTTCAAAGCGTATGATGGGTTGTCTCCTATAACCTGGGTCCATTGTCCCTGGGTGACCTCGGTGGTCTGCAGGTAGAACCCGTTGGAAAGGGCCACCCGGTGCGGGGCTTCATCATCAAACCGACCCCTTTCATCCATCCGGTCGCCCATCTTGAAAGTGCCCGGAGGTAATAAGCAAACATCATGCCCGGGCTGTTCGTTATTCAGGGTTTCGGTTCACCGCCGGCCCCTCCTGCGGCCCAGAGTATTACCGAAAAGCAGCCAGGAAAAGAATCAACCCCACCCGGAAGAGGGTGGTTTGCAGCGCCTATTCCGGCAATCAGGCGGTCGCTGTCAGCATACGCTAATTGACTCTGGGACTTTCCGGAAACCTTTGATCAAGAGCCGAAAGAAAGAAAATATTCCCGCCAGGACCTGATCCGATTTGCTGTTTCCGTGGAAACCGGTTCTGAACGGAGCGATACCGGTTTCAGGCACCTTTCCAGAAATCCGGTGAGACCATCTGTGAGAATGGTTACTTTTTTAAAACCCATTCGGAACAATTCGTCCCGGGCCTGGGCCGGGTGTGTCATGTCGTTGGCGTAAAGGACGATGAGTCCCGATTCGCCGTTCTTCGCCGTGAAGGCAGGCACCTCAGGCAAGGGTACATTCAGTGCGCCACGGATGTGAAAAGCCCTGTATTCAGATTCCGGCCGCACATCCAGCACCATTAACGCTGAATCTTGTTTCAAAAGGCGGTCCGCCAGTTCTTCCGGTTCCATATGGCCCTGTGCCGATGAAACATCCTTCATAAACGCCCGGACAGTGGAAGGAACGCTCTCCGGGGACTTTTGCACAGAAATGTCGGCGGAAACCCGGGTTCCAAGGTTTTGGGGAGAGAGCAGGGGTAGCGCAGCGGCGGTGACCATCAGGAGGAGGCAGAAAGCCCTGAGGAACGGACTGTTGAAATAGGCGCCGCCCTGTTCGGGATTCTTCATCCTCTCCACGTATTCCGCCCCCCAGAAAAAGAGAACGGCCACGGCGGTGAACAGCAAAAGAAAGCTGTTCTTAGTCATTCCCAGACTTTGGTAGATGAAAGCAAGACCTGGTTCGTTAAAGCTTGTCTGAGCGCTTCGGCCCCAGGTATAAAGGGGTTCAATCACCGGAAACAGTTCATTAAACAGGATGCTTCCAAGAACGGCCCCGATCAGGAAAACCAGGGCATCCAATTTTCCTGAGGCGAGACCCACCATTGCGGTCCCCGGGCACCAGCCGCTTATGGCGAATCCGAACCCGAAAATCAGACCGCCCACGGCGAAGGCGCCATAGTAGGTTTTCAGAGTATGGATCTGGGTCGAGATGTTCAGCAAACCCACGGAAGAGAAAAATACCAGGCCCAGCATGGCCACGATCAGCGCCGTAAACATGACCTTGAGAACCGCCATATCCGTGAAATAGAAAATACCGCTGATTCTTCGTGAACTGCCAAAACCGGCCCGTTCCAGGGCCAGGCCGAAAAAAAACCCGATCACGAGGGAAGCAAAAAAGGCTTCCCCACTGTTCAGCGCATTAAGCCCATAGAATGTTTTCATCAATCCCACTGCCTCCTGACAAAATAGGCCACCATGTATCCTCCCGCAAAAAGACAGGCCATGAAAACCAGGCTGCCGGTCAGCATGAGAGCATTTCCGGAGAGTGCTTGCCCGGAGGTACAGCCTTGCGCCAAACGGGCGGCAAACCCCGAAAGGATTCCCCCTGAAAGGGCAAGGCTCAACCTCAGCCCGCCCGACGCCGTCTTCCCTTTTTCAATGCCAAAGAGGATCCTCCGGGATAAAGCCGATGAAAAAAGACCTCCCAGGAAAACGCCTGTAAGCATGAAAACAAGATAATAGGTAAGAGGGTGCTCCCCCCATTTTCCGAAGTATGCGCTGGAGAGGGTATGGGTCTGGGCAACCATTCCTTCCAGGAATGCGCCCAATCTCGCTATGCCGCCGGAGGCCCCCAATCCGGTTCCCAATACGAGGAATGCTGCTAAAAGAGCCAGGCCCAGCAGTACCCCTGCCAGATAAGGGTTGCCGTAGGGTTTGGGGTTTAACGTTTTTGATTCCATGTTCCTTGCCTCCCGTTACGCAAAAAAAATTAGCAGCCTGCACTCGGTCTTTCGGGTCTTGCAGATTTCTTAGGCGGAGGCGTGGCCGGCGTCTGGGGTTTAGCGGGAGCAGGCTGAACTGTTACGATTGCGGGCTTTTCTTTTACTCCGGTCGTATGGGATGACCTTGCTGCTGGCGGTGAAATGCCTTTGGACCCCGACCAGTAGGTTTCAAGCCCACCATAAAGAACCTTGATGGGCCGTTCTGTCTTCTGGGAAAGGATCCCTCCGGCCGCCATGGCAATGGACCCATCGCGATCCACCAGGATAAGCGGGCCCGCCCCCACCAAAAATCCCGGATCGGAAATGAGATCCGCCACATGGACGTTAACCGAACCCGGCAGGTGATAATCGGCAAAGTGGTTTCCGGGTCTCAAGTCCACCAGTTCAAAGGAACCGGGAAGGTCCATGATGAGCCGCTTGAGTTCCGCAGTGGAAATTCTGTCGGGAAGTCTTACCTGCTTCTTGGTTGCCTGCACTGCTTTTTCGCCTTTTCTGGCCGCCTCGTAAACAGGCAGCCCCGCGTTTATCCAGGCCTGGCTTCCGCCTTTGAGATTTCTCGGCATCTTGAACCCTTTTCTTTCCAGGATTCCCACGGCCATGCTGGAACGGTAGGCGGAGTTGCACACGGTAACCACCGGCTGAGAGGGGTCAAGCTGGCTGGAAAGTTCCGCCAGATGATTGAGGGGAAGATTCAGCACCGTCCCGATCCGCAGGGCCATCCACTCCGGAGGAAGACGCACATCCACGATGACCGGGGCCTGCCCCTCCTTCATTAAGTCGTAAAGCTCTTTCGGGATGATGGGGTTGCTCACCGTGACCGGCAAACCCGCTTTTTTCCAGCTTTCCATGGTGAGGATTTCCGGGGTGTATCCAATACGGTTGAGTCTGAAAAGCCCCTCTTTCAACTCTTCTTTGTTTCCTACCAGGACGAGCTTGCTTTCCCAGGGAACCATGACCCCCGTCCAGGTCTCCAGTTTTCCCCGCAACGCGATATTCACCGCGTTGGGGATATGCCCCTGTTCATATTCGGAGGCATCCCGCAGGTCCACCACGTAAAACTGATCCGGTTGTATCAACGGCTTGATCGGGGGCTTTTCATCGGGGAGGGCGGCCCCCCACTCTACGAGAGGTGGGCCTTGTTTGTTCATGGCAGCGTTGTGCTTGAAATATTGCGGCGCCTCCGGGAGGTCCTGGATCAGGGCAGCCACGAACTCTCCCCGCTTTTTATACTGCAGATAGGGATTGGAGGCCTTTTCTTCGCCGATGGTGCTGGTGGGTTTGTCCGAGAGGTGGGCGCCGCACAGAGACCCGGCCCCGTGGGCGGGAAAGATCTTCACGCTGTCATCCAGTTTCGATATTTTGCTGGTCCACGAATCAAAAAAGGCGGAAGCCAGCCACGCGGCGGAAGCCGCTCCCCCCATGAGATCCGGCCGACCCACGCTGCCGACGAAAAGCACATCTCCGGTAAGCACAAGTTCCGGAACTTTCAGGTTATCCGGACCATAAACCAGCCCGCACATGCCGTCGGGAGTGTGCCCCGGGGTTTCGAGGAATTTGACCACCGCCTTGCCGACGCGGATCTCACTCCCCTCTTTCAACGGTTCAAAAGGATACGCCACACCGCTGAGGTGACTCTGGTAAATGGGACATTTTGCTGCATCGAGCAGTTCCATGTGGCCAGCCACAAAATCCGCGTGGGAGTGGCTCAGGTAGACCCCGATGATTTTCAGCCCTTCTTTTTTGGCAATATCCAGAAAAATGGAAATATCCCGGCACGGATCCACCACCAGGGCTTTTCCTTCGCTGACCAGCATATAGGAATAGATGGACAGCACGGGAAGTTCAAGCTGGATCAATTTAAAACCAGGGAACTGGTAGGTATTCACAATGTGATATCTGGAGGCATCCGTACCGTGGGTGGCGGATTCAGAGTCTTTGATCTGTGCAGCCATTGCACCAGGATTGAATGCGAAAAGCAAAAACAGACAGAAAAATAAATAACCGATCGGCCTTTTTAGGTTTGACATGTCTTGTAACCCCCTTTCATCACTGGATTGGATAGGTGAATGATTTGAACAATCATTGCATCATAATACAAAATTCATGCGGGTCAAGTCACTTGAGATCTTGCGCCTGTGGGGTTGCTTTGTTTACGGGGTCAGGACCAGCCGAAAACCCCATTACACCAGTTTGCTGCGCGGGCATGCCGGGTATGGCGATGGACGCTTCCAACGGTTCCGGGTTTCTTGAATGAGGAGCGGAGCATCTGAACCGCCGTTTTGTGGCCTTATGGGCATTAAAATCGGTTGTATTCCCCGGCAAACCTCTGTATTCTTTATTCGCGAGATGATAAATGACACTACAGGATTTCTAAAAAGAATGCAACAAAACCCTTGGCAAACGAGGAATTTTCACGAAGGGTTCCAGCGTCTATACCGGATCCTTTGAAAAAGGCCGCAACCGGAGGTCTTGCCGCCGTGACCGTGGGTATGACCGGGAAAGGACTAAGGAGAACATAAAACGTGGCACGCGGGATTGAAAGCGGCGACGGCGCCATTCTGCCTCAGCCGGGAAATCTGGGGACCTTTGCCGGGGTCTTTACCCCCAGTGTCCTCACCATCCTGGGCATTATCCTTTTTTTGCGGCTGGGATATGTCGTCGGAAATGTCGGTCTCGGAAAGGCCCTGTTGATCATCGGGCTGGCCAACGGCATCTCCGTTCTGACCAGCATATCCCTTTCCGCCATTGCCACCAACCTGAAAGTCAAGGGGGGCGGCGATTACTATCTCATCTCCCGCACCCTGGGCGTTCGGTACGGCGGCGCTATCGGCATCGTTTTATTCCTCGCACAAGCGGTGTCCATCGCGTTTTATTGCATCGGGTTCGGTGAAGCACTCGTCAGTATCCTGCTGGCCTCTTCCTGGTTGTCGTCCAGGCTCGTGGCAGCAGCGGCGGTTTCATTTCTGTTCATCTTCGCCTGGCTGGGGGCCGACTGGGCCACCCGGTTTCAATACGTGGTCATGTCCCTGCTGGGACTGGCCCTGATTTCCTTTTTCTGGGGAGGGTTGAGCCTCTGGAGTGCCGCCACCTTTGCCAAAAACTGGACCGGTCCTGAGGGAGCGCTGGGGTTCTGGGCATTATTCGCCATCTTCTTCCCCGCGGTGACCGGTTTTACCCAAGGGGTCAGCATGTCCGGAGACCTCAAGAATCCCGGAAAAAGCCTCCCTCTGGGGACGTTCTGCGCGGTCGGTGTGTCGATCCTGGTCTATTTCGGCGCGGCCCTCGTCTTTGCGGGTGCCTTGCCGGGGCCGGTGCTGGCTGGCGACTACGGGGCCATGAATCAGGCGGCGCGATTCGGAATCCTCATTGATGCCGGGGTCGTGGCGGCAACCCTTTCATCGGCCATGGCATCGTTTCTCGGGGCGCCCCGTATCCTCCAGTCTCTCTCCGCGGACCGGGTCTTCCCGTTTCTCCTGCCTTTTGCCAAGGGTTACGGGCCGCATAACAACCCCAGACGAGGGGTTCTCGCCTCATTAGCCATCGCCTACGGGACCATTGCCTTTGGAAACCTCAATGTGATCGCTCCTGTGGTCTCCATGTTTTTCCTCATCTCTTACGGCCTGCTCAACTATGCGACCTTCTTCGAGGTCCGGTCGGGCAGCCCCTCGTTTCGCCCCCGCTTCCACTGGTTCGATCACCGCCTCAGCCTGCTGGGATTTCTGGCGTGCCTCAGTGCCATGCTCGCCATTGAGCCCGTCGCGGGGGTTGTGGCCATCAGCGTCCTGTTTGGCATTTATCAATATCTCGGCCAGAGCGCCGGACCCGCCCGCTGGGCGGACAGTCAGCGCTCCTACCACCTCCAGCACTTGCGAGAACACCTGCTGGCCGTAGCGGCCGAGCCTGAACACCCGAGAAACTGGCGCCCCCGGATACTGGTCTTTGTCAGGGATGAGGAAAGGCGGGTCCCCCTCCTTCGGTTTTCTTCCTGGATTCAGGGTCAAAGCGGGTTGGCCACCGCCGTTCGCGTCCTGAAAGGCAGCGGTCTCGGAACAGCGCGGCTGCGGGAAAAGGCCGAGGCCGAGCTCTTGAGCGCCATCAGGAAATTGAACGTAGACGTGTTTCCTTTGGTGGTAACGGCACCGGACATCCGGATCGGAATGGAGACCCTGGTCCAGGCCTTCGGAATCGGCCCCCTCAGGGCAAACACCATCCTGATCAACTGGCAGGACCGCCTGGACGGCAACATCGCCGAGTTAGGCGGACTGGCCTACGGTAGCAATCTCCGAATGGCCTTTCGCCTGGGGTGCAACTTAGTCATTCTGGATCCCAAGACCGAATCCTGGAACGAGCCGGAAACCGAGGAATCCCAAGGAAGAGAAATCCACGTCTGGTACGGTGACCCCGCCACCAGCCAGTTGATGCTCTTGCTTGCCTACCTCATGAAGCGCGATGAATCCTGGAGTGATGCTACGATTTACATCCTCGCAGACAGGAGACAGATCGACACGGACGGACTTCGACGCGTCGTGGAGGAGGCCCGCATCGACGCGGAACCCGCAGTCCTACCTGACGTCGATGCGCAATCTATTGAGGCCCGCTCCGCAGAGGCTTCCCTCGTTTTTCTCCCCTTTCAACTGGTGGGAAACCGGATTGTGGGACCTTACGGTCTTGATTTGAATGATCTGCTGGCCCGTCTGGGGGCTGCGGCCATGGTCCTTGCGGCCGAGGATATCGATCTCTCGGCGGAACCCGAGGAAGGCGAGGTCAGCGAGACGGCCGCGGCGTTCGATGCCCTGTCGGAGGCACAGGAAAAGGCCCGGGATGCCGAGGATCAGGCATTGAAGGCCAACGCGGCGGCGGAAGAGGCGGCAGAAAAGCTCCAGGAGTTGATTGCCGCCGCCAGGCCCGGCGCCGACACGGAGACGATGGAACGTATAGAAAAGGCCATATCCGCGGCAGACAAGTCGAGAAACCGGGCCGCGGCGGCTGGACGGCGGGCGGCAAAGGCCAGGGCAAAAATGGAGACGGCGTCGAAAGAAGCGGAGACCAAAGGTGTCGATATATCCGTTGAAGAAAGGGAAACGGCCGCATCCTCGGAGCCTCTTCAGGGCAAAGAGAGCGAATAACCAGTCTTGCCGCGAATGCCTGGTCTTTTTCTAAGGGTGGATGCCCGGCCATATACGCTTACAGATTGAGCCCTTCTGCCTTGTAAAACTTCTCTTCCTTGTAATAAGTGTTCATGTAAGAATACTAAACCAGAAGCGATTCACTGCTTTATCTCTATCCTCTTTCTGTTTTCTCAGAGACCATGAATGTTTCAATAAGCCATTGCCTATAGAGCCCCTGAGTAGATTTGAACTGCTGTGCTGGATGTCGAGTCGCCTCACTGCCAAAGAATTTCAACGCACTCAGCTCTTGATGAAGTCAAGCAGGGCCTCGTTGAATTGGTCGGCGTGTGTCGCGTTCAGACCATGCGGTGCCCCTTTGATGAGCGCGAGTTGACTGTCAGGAATTGCTTCATGAGCGCGTTTTCCGCTCACCTCGAACGGCACAATGGCGTCCGAGTCACCGTGGATAATTAGTGTTGGTACGCTCATTTTCTCCAGATCGAGGCGGAAATCCGTGAGTCCGAATGCGGTGATGCAATCCAATGTTCCTTTCGGAG